>Ga0160429_1000047_pt1 | contig 171271 bp, 169 predicted proteins | sample SolpanmetagenomR_FD_108199 | JGI IMG/M metagenome (GOLD analysis project Ga0160429, IMG submission 108199) | Solar panel surface microbial communities from Lawrence Berkeley National Laboratory, California, USA - R | ecosystem: Engineered > Built environment > Solar panel > Unclassified ... | reverse complement strand
CCACGTTCCTGAAGCTCCTCCCACTACCCGATCCCGCAAGTCCTCCTCCTTCGGTCTATCAACACCTCGACGATCTCCCAGAACTTCAGTATCCCAAGGACGCAGCACTCCTCCCACCACCGTTACCACCATCGCCGCCCCTGATCCTTCCACACTCGAAACCCGCGTCAAATCCAAGCTGCGCCAAAAGCGGCGACTGCAGACACCAATAGCAGAAGAAATACAACCTTACTGGAACGAATACGACAATCCCGATTCCGAATTCGGTGGCGACGACGGTGGCTTTGTAATCTATATTGACCCAGATGCGCCACTGTATCCAGGACAGAAGATGGTGTCTCGGATGTATGGTAGCATTAGAAGTCTATTAGGTCTAAAAGGTAAGCAGCCTGACCTAGAACGACAAAATAGCAGCGAAACCCTTACCGGCTCTACTGGATCCTCTGAAGACGAAGAGGACGATGTCGACAAGATTGGACGACCATCAGTATCCGCAAAAACGCCTTTAATAGGTCGTCTGCTATCGCCAGGATACGGCGCAACGCCACACCCTCCCACTACTACGCAACGAAACACAACATCCACAACAGCAATATTCACGCCCAACAGTCACATATATCTAGCATCCTCGACCCGCCTATCCACAATCTGTTTAGCAGCCGCTCTAATCATCCTCGCAATGGTCAACGTGCTCAGCAGCACCGGCCGCAAAAAAGCACGGACTGAAATCGAAACGTTCGTGCTCATTGGGGTCATCGCCGCTCTGGCGTTTGCGGGTATTGGCATGGGCAATTTGATTACGGTGGGTATACGCGGGGGATTGATGAGGAAGAAGGTGGTGTTTCTGGCATTTAAGTGGGTGGTTGCGTTGGTGGTGTGTGTTTGGGCGGGATGGTTGGGGATGAGTGTGATTGTATGATAGTTATTGAGGATGAGGGGGCATAGCACGGCGCGGTATTGGGTAGAACAAAGGGGATGGTATCTGTAGATGTTGTATCAGATCTTGATGACATGTACAAGGCAGCTTGGAGAGTGATTACGGACGATCACTATGAGAAAAGCAAGTGCAATGATGGCTACCAAGGCCTCTTCACACCTCAGATCATTCCTTGTAATCCGTCTGAATATCATCATGTCAGTGAGATGCTGTTGTGCACTCCAAGGCATAGACTTGTACTGTTCAATGTCAGAGTCAGTAAGTTTCTGGAAATTCTTGAGCATTGATTGACCTTTCCTCCTCCCATCGCGGCTTCCTCAAGTGCAATGCTAAGTACATATTTTCCATTCTGTTTCACATGAGCACAGTGAGTAGAAGGGTTTGCACCAAGCTGAATTCAAACGAACATGTTGGAATTTGGAGTATACGTATATACAACAAAACGGGTTGCGTCGGCTGTAAGGCCACATGATTACGCTGGACGACGGTGCTTCATCACAAACGTAAAACACACGATCATTGCTTTGCACATGACCTCTACAGCACACATTCACGCCTCAGTACTGTCGGATCAAAAACGCCAATTTCTTTTCGATTATACATTCACCATTTCCATCATATCGTTATTGTGCTAGAAAGAAAATCAGACCAAACCGAAAGCAGCCCGATCAACGTTCCATCCGCCAAGTCTATTGGAGAAGATTTCCTGCGTAATCACATCTAACCCTCGAATGCGAGGTGCATACCGACCTTGTGCGTCGACTCGTTGAGCTTCTGGGTGTCGAATGAAGCACCAATACCGAAGTTGACACCTGGGCGGACAGCAAGGTTGTAGGCGAGAGCGGCGATTCCTCGGTCGTCAATCTTGGCCTGGAAGAAGATAGTGTCAGCACTTATTAAGTGTACTACATGGATTTATGATGACCTACCTTGGCGAAGGAAAGAGGGTCGATGCGGTACTTGGCAGCAACCTCCATACCGACAGTGCTGGAGCTCTTTGAGTCCCAAGCAGCCCTGGCACCAACCTCAACAGCGTCGTTGACCTTGTTGTAGTAGCTGGCGGTGAAGATGCTAAGGTTGTTGGTAGCAGTGATCGCAGCGTTGTGGACACGGTGCTGGTATCCAATAGCAGCAGAGTACCTGGTTACAGCTGCCTTCTGGACATCGTAACCAGCCTCACCACCAACGACGAAACCCTCGTGACCAATGACAGCGTCAATGGTTGCGGTGGGACCCTTGAGGAGATCGGTGAAAGCGCGGATGTGGAAAGCGGGCTGCTTGAAGTACATGTTGAGCTTAGCACCAGTGGCCTGGGTGGCAGGGTTAAAGGTGGTCAAAGCCTCAGCCTTGAGGCCCTTTGCGATGTTGTTGTCGAGCTCGAGCTTTGCATCGAGAACGTTGAGGGTGGTCCATGCGAGGGTACCAGTGATTCCTGCGCGACAGTACGTTATCAGCGCTTGTACTGAAGAAGGGGAAGATGTATGTGTGGTTTTATTTTGTGATGTTGTGCTGGCTATTGGCCGGCTGGGGATATAGGAAAAGGCGTAAAGAAGGAATGCGGGTATTGAAGAAGTGCTAATCTTCTTTTGCTGTAATAATGTAATGGATGATATACCGGAAGGTCTGTCGGTGTATTTTCCCTCGAGCTGTTTTGCGAAAGATAAAGTCAGCAAATTTTGTCCTTAGGCCTTCAATAGGCAAATTTCAGCTTTTACCGAGCCAGTCAAAGGTCCATTGTGCGCGCTCTTTCCCTTGACAGTGTAGTTGACGCCATTTGGTGCCTTGCTCTTGACCTCGAGGTTGGCTAGAAATTCTCCATTAGCGCAGATCCGTCATCAAACCACGCTGGCAAACCCTACCAGCAGCGACGTGGTAGAAGTCCTTGTTGAGGAGATCGTTGGCAGCCTTGGAGATGTCGCTGTAGGCGGGAAGGGGTGCAGTGAAGAATTGGTTCACGCGAGCCTCAGCTCTCTCGAAACCAGCTTCAACTCTGGCAGCGCCCTTGGAGAAGGCGCTCTTAGTTTCGGAAAAGGCGCTCTGGGTCTCGGCCTTAGCCTCTTGAAAATATGATGCCATTGTGAAGAACGAGAAGGTTGGAGAAGAGAAGACGGGAAAAAGAAGTGAAGAAGTGGTATTTGGTGGTTTGCGCGAAGGAATAGATTGGATGAAGTTATGGTTTGTTGTTCTGACTCCAAGCTTGCTTTCCGGTTAATTATCGCATGCACATGTCAAAGCCCTATTCCTGTATTCCTGTTTGGTAGGCAACATTGAGAAATAAAAAGAGCTCCATTAACACCCAAGCCTAAGTCCACCTATCGAACAGGTTCGTCACGAGTATTAATAGAGTACGTAGTGTTGTTTCAATAATCTCGTTAATACCAATCGATTCATGACCAATCCGTGGGTATACCAAACTAGACCGCATCCTACTTTTACATCCTGATCATCATCGCCTATACATGAAGAACTGGACATAAATCATAATATCCTCAAAAATTGTTCCCAAGCTCCCAATCAACCATGGCAGATTCATCATGATGTACTGCTGGTCCAAGCTGTGACATAAGATGCCAGCACCATAAGTAAAATTGCCCAAAAGTGATAGGAGAAAGAATAACAAGCTCAGTCCTTCACAGGACTTCTCCCGGTAGTTTTTCACGACTTGCGGTATCCTCGCTCCAAGATATGCGACGGCGCTGGCGTATCCTAGAATCTCAGCTCCCATTGGTGCCGTGTGCTCTTTCTCGCCGCTGGCAGCGCCCATTGTAGGCTCCGGCGCAGGTTTCCAGATACCAGTCTTCCAACAGATCACCCATGCTGTAGCACCAACGGCGCAAATCAGTAGCACACTTCCAAGGTTCTTCATAGTCGCCCTTAAGCTGCTCTCGTCTTCCTCATCTTCCTCAACGACCTTGGCCAAGGAGTCAGCTCGCCGACGACTGACGACACTGCTTTTCCTCCTCATGCTTCCAGGCAGGCCAACATTACCACTGGATGCACTTTCTGTCCTGCTCAATAGAGGCGACTCTTCGTCGGCCTCATGATCTTGCTCAACTTCGTCTTCCACGGCTGATCCAGAAGCAGTCTTGTCCTCGGCCACTTTCCTGTTCTTGTAATTGTAATATAGACATTGCACAATAAGCACGCAGTCGGCGATGCAAAAGTACACTGCGAGTGCAATTACTGTGGGTACTAGCTTAGCCCAGACGGCACCTAGGAGCTTATTGTTAGCTATATTCTTATGGTATTTCTTCTTTCTTTTGCGTGGATATAATACCAATAAGCGAGCAGATGTCTCCAATGAACCAGATAGTAAGGAAGGGTATCGATATAGCTTCAGCAGAGCCAGTGCGGTAGTTTTGAACAAGTTGAGGAACCTTGACTGATGGTTAATAGGGATGCAAACAAAAGAGTCCCAATGCATTGGACAGGACATACAAGAACGACGATCCATGAGACAAGCGAGATAGAGCCAAACACGCCCGAAAGAGCTTCGTGAGTGGTCAAGGCTGGATGAGCAGGTGCAGCTATACTGAGCAGAGAAGCCATTGCCCTGGTGAGATTGATTGAGTAGTGAAAGGAAGTGACTGTGCTGTGTCGTGTGCTTAGATTATGACTGTTTTTTCTTTGTCAAGATCGTCATCTCTTATCGCCTAACTTTTTGTAATGGGCGGAGGCTCTGCCGAAATGGTCAGGGGAAAGAACTCAATCTCAACAAATAAGACTTTTCTGGTTTTTGCCTCTTGGATGTCTGCGGATCGTCTCGCTATCCGCCGGTGTGAAGATTACTTAAAGCCGCAGCATATTATTGCTCAGCACCAGGCCATCACCTTGCGTGTCAAGTTTTCAAGTCATTGTACATTCGTGGATATCTAATTTATCAAAAACTTGCACAAACAATATACGGAGCTCTATAATCTACTGCTTTTTAATCTCTGCCAGTCTCTCCTCTAGTGCGTCCAATGCACGGTCAATATCACCACGCTCTGGCTGCATGACACTCACACCCATGTGACCAAAGCGAATGTACTTAGTAGCAATCTGCTTGTGAAGTCCACCAGCGAAAATGATACCCTTCTTCAGGAGGCCGGGCAAGAAATCAGGAGGTGTTACACCTTCAGGCAGGTAAATTGCAGTCATGCCATTAGCCTGGTCTGCAGGATCCTTGGCGAGCTGCTTGAGACCCATAGATTCAATGCGTGACTTGATCTTCCTTGACACTTCGTGGTGCTTGGCAAAGCGTTCCTCCAATGGGCGGGAGAGGATTTGAGATAGAGTGGTGTGGAGTGCGTGAATCAATTGTGGTGATGGGGTAGCGAAGTAAGATGGCTTGCGAGCTTCGTAATTTTGCATGACTGAATAAGATGTTAGCACGATGTGATCTTGACATTGAACTTAGGTCTCCTCACTTGGTAGCCAGTTCTTCCACGATCCAAAGTAAGAGGTGGGAGGGGTCTTCCTGTTCTTAAAGACTTCTATTGCGCGGCCTGAGGCCATCAAGATACTGAGACCGGCAGGGCATCCAATAGCCTTCTGTGAAGCAGTCATGACAACGTCGAGGTCCCACTCATCAAATTTAATGTCCTCGGAACCAACACTGCAGACGCCATCGACAATGACCAACGTCTCAGGGCTGACTCTTCTCACCATCTTGGTAAGCTCAACAACCTCGCTGAGCACGCCAGTAGATGTGTCCACGTGTGTTACAGTAATGAGCTTGTACTTCTTCTCCTTCAATGCCTTTTCAATTTCAGGGAGTTGAGGTCGCTCGCCAATGGCAGCCTTGATCTGTGTAGGCTTGACGCCGTATGTGGAGAAACAGTCTGAGAAGGAGTCGGCGAAGTAACCAGTATGAAGGACAAGGACATCTTCACCAGGCTCGGCGAGGTTAGCAGCTACTTGATCCCAGCCGAGAGTACCGGATCCGGAAATAACGAATGGTTGCGAGGCAGAGTTGGTGGTCTGGAAAAGCTTGCGGAGCATGCCCAGTGTTTCGCCGAATGTGTTCACGAAGGGCATACCAACATGAGACTCACTGTAAGTAGTACGTGTTAAGATGATGCTGTGAGGATGCAGGATATTCAATCTTCCTACCTGTAGTGAGACATAGATTGGAGGACAGCATCATCGTACTCAATTGGGCCTGGGATGAGCACGGCTGCGTGAGGGGCTTGAGAAGACATTGGGTTTTGTGGTTTAGTTGGTGCTCTTGTGCTAAAGGATGAACCGTCAAGGGACTGTTGAGGGCCTGCAGGTGCTTGAATTGCTCGTTGTGCAGAGCTGTAGGGAGTGTTTAAAGGGAGTTCGGATGATGACTTGAGGTGTCGCGCAATTGTTGACAGGCGTGCTGTTGCAGATGCGGAAGAGTAATTGGACATTTGAGATGACGAGTGGTGTAGCGGGGATGATCCGGCAAATAGCTCGGATTTCAGAGGAGGACAAGACGAAGAAAGTCCGATTCGGTGCGACGGCGACAGCGAGGACAGTGCTCGGGCTTGATTAACTGCTGCGCGCTTCACAGTGACGGAGGTACTGGCTGATTTGGATGTGAGACGTAGAGGTGAAAGACGGAGTGCTGCCATGCGAAATGTTGAAAAATATTTGTTAAATGCCGGTGAAAAAAGCTCTAGAAAAGGGTGGACTTGGACTGCCGATATCGAAGGCCCCGAGTCAGCACGAGACGCTGTGAGGTAGGTTCTTCTTGACTGCTTCACGACAAAGATGGTTGCTTCGAGGTCGTGTACGAGCAGTATCACCTATAGCAGACTGTATCACGTATTGTGCTTGGAGGCAGGCCACTGATGTTCGAAAGGCGATAACAGGCGACTAAATGCAGGCCATCGAAGTGCTTGGCAAACAACTACATGTACTCCTGCCCCACACTATATCGTTGCTGATGACAGTGATGTTGTGCAAACACAGAATCGTCATCACAATACAAAGAGATGAGCGCACGACTAGTACTGTGTATAGGTGATCTTTTCATACCAGACAGAGCACCAGTGAGTATAACCACCTGCTAAAAGACACTCATATGCTGACAAACAATGCAGGACATACCAGCAAAGGTACAACACCATCCTCCCACACCATCTCCTCGATTCCTGCCTGCAAACCCAATCTCATGCTCGATTTAGTTCAAGAAACTCCTCACACCCGGAAAGATTGGGCAAATTCTATGCTTAGGCAACCTTACGGATAAAGAAACATACGAATTCCTACGCACTATTGCTCCCGACCTTCAGATAGTCAAAGGAGACTTCGACGTCGAAGCACCCAACCTCGCCCTCTCGAAAGTAGTCACACATGGTTCGCTGCGGATAGGCTTCACGCATGGACACACGATAGCACCACCAGGAGATGCAGATGCCCTCTTGATCGCGGCACGACAGATGGATGTGGATGTATTATTATGGGGCGGTACACATAGGTTTGAGGCCTATGAGATGGAGGGCAAGTTCTTCGTGAATCCTGGCAGTGCCACTGGAGCTTTGGGAACTGGATGGTGGGCAGAAGGAGAGGAACCTGTGCCCAGTTTTGTGCTGATGGATGTATGTGCTGCAGAATGATGCACTCGATAAACAGATGCTAATGTCATATTACAGGTGCAAGGAGATGTTCTGGTATGCTATGTCTATCAATTACGCACAGATGAGAAGGGTGCGGAGAATGTATCAGTCGAGAAGGTGTCATATAGGAGAAACGCGGCCGCTTTGTCATGATCAACAGGTGGTCATGATTTTGATGTTCATGGGCAGAAGCGGAGCCAGAGAAGAAGCACGATGTACATTCGGCCAGGACTACGAGGAATTCGTGTTGGTGGATTCAGCGCTGCCAAGTGGATCAATGAGTTTCAGGCTGGAATGCCAATGACATTTTGAGTGCAGGCCCCATAGCTAGCCCTCGGTGGATTGCAGCTTACATTCTGCAAGGCTCCCTAGGTGCTAAGAACCTCACAGGTCGGTTGTGGAGGAGGAGGTAGACAAAGATCAGAAACGAACCTATGTCATACCCTACCTCCTATTGACAATCCATGTCGTCTTCAGGTCAAAACAACCTCGCCAGCAATGTTTATATTGTAAAACACGTCGTCAGCCAGCTTCGTAAGCCCAAGCTTAAACCTGCAGATTGAGGCTGAGGTTGAAGATCTCTTGTGTCGTCGTGCCTGTTTGCCCATCTTCTCGCATTAGCCCTGCTTCACAGCTCCTTTTCCCCTCCACTAGCGTCCGTGAGACATCGTCACATTCCTTGTTTCAACCAAGCAGGTGGGAGTCTAGTGGGGGCTGCCTCAGTGGTCAGATCGCTGGTAAATCACCATGCACGTGGAGATCACACCGAAGGCTCGTGCACGGCGAGATAGTCGTCTAGCCGTGTCTCACCGCCGCCAGATAACGAAAACATACAAGCTCGAGACTAGACAAGGTGCCGGCATAGATAGGCTTATAAGATCATCACGAACTGCACTTTTCTGGGCTAGAACTTCCAATCCTGCAAGTGTGGAAAGTATAGAAGTTGAGTGCGTAGCCGTTCGTAACCCTAGGCATAAGTCATGTCATAACGCCTGTATCTCTCGAATCCGATGGGTTCTCTAGTTAATTCGGGCACCCACACCCCCCAGTCAAGGGCGTTATCACGCTAGACCCAGGCACTCAAATCCGACGAAGGGATAAGATACTAAATAGATCTTAGAGTCAAATTTTGATTCTCGGCCAAGTTAGAGGACGGGCCGCAATCAGGCCAGGTGCACGAAGAGCAAGTATTTTCTTTCGGACATCGATGGAGGGGAAAAGGCCGCAGAGGCAACGCGGCCACCAGCCATTGGGATAAGGTATTGATGTACTGTACAGGGGTACCTGAAACAAATGAGGCGTCTGGAGTCTGGCTCGGTTGTCTCGGCCACGGACGCTAGTCTTGCTGAACTGAGTCCAAGCGTTTTTGGGGCGGCGGCTTGCAGGAAGACTTCATGCAGGTTGCGCATAGCGTAGTTTCACAATGCAAGCCGATGTCGCTGGTGTATCTATCACTCTGACAGGTGGACAGAGTCTTTTGCTGGAGCAATCTTGTCTGATCTTACACTCACGTAGACATCCAATACTGTTCTTACGGAGCTATTGACGTCTATACTTTTGCAACAGTCGTGTAAGAGGGGAGAAATGATAAGATGGCGCAACAAAACTGAGGAGAAACGAGTGGAGAGCGGCTACAGCGGTTATCGTACCGTAGATGGAAGCGTCATGTTTCTACACGTGTACCAGAAGACGCGGGGAGGTGTAATAGAGTTTGTGGTTGTAATTGCTTGGTAAGTCACACAGAAACGTTTTGCCTAAGCTGTTTTCTGTCCCGTTTCTTCCTGGAGCGAGCAACATTTCTCTTTCATCGCCATCACCGTGTCCACCTGCTGCAAAAACATGCTGCGTCTAGGCCAATGCGTTTCAGTACCAAGATGCAGTCATGTCTAGTGAACTCCGCCAACAGGCTTGTCTTGTCCCTGCCTAAAATGTGACTGGTTTGCCCGCGTGTATTAGAATCACACCATCCCGCTTCGTTCTTACCACTTCTTGACCTCATTTCTCTTCAATACCTCAAACAACAACACCTTTCAACGCTCTGCACTGACACATATCATCTCATTTCTCTTCTCCATGACGTGAGAAATACACGCAATATTTACGACTTTTGTTCTTCATCTGAAGTTGTCTCACTTCGAGTCATAAGTCGTCATTCTTATCTCATACCCAAAGACACAACGTACACTTTTCCACTATATTACTTCAACCTCTTGCCCACTCCTTCACAGTAAACATCAACATTCGGAGGATAGGTCCGAGGAAAATCTCGACTTTAGTACCGCACAAGAGGTTTTTTCTCTACTCTCACCTCTTACTTCCTACAATATCAACACTATAAAACAAACACCGACCATGGACACCGAATTCTGCCTTGGCTGTGACAAGCAGTCCTCCCAAGGAGCCTACTGCAGCCAAGCCTGCCGTCTTCTTGATGTCGAAAAAGGCAGACGCTCAGTAACAACCACGCCAACCCACCTCCACGACTCCAGCTTCGCCAGCACAACTACCACCTCACCTTCATCAATCTGGCCTCTGAAGCTCAACATCAACCGCTTCAGTCTACCACCTACCTTCAATTTCACTCCCTACCAGAACAAGCCTACCAGTCCTACCACACCATTTACCCCAACCCCCGAGTCTGGAAGTGGTTACTCGAGCAAACGATCTTCCATGGCTTCCATCCACCTTAGTGCACCCTCTCAATCGACAGGCTACATTGATCTCTGGAAAGTCGATCACCCACTCAGCCCTGAAGCACAAGATCAGCTACACCGCTATGATAGCTACTTTGCTTCAAGCAAGAAACCTGCCTACTACAAACGATTCACTTTATCATGACACCTGACTCTCAATCTCGCTTACTCTAATCTACTTTACTCTACTCTAACGACATCAACGAACTGAAAAAGACTAAAACAATAACGAAGGAGGCCGGGATTGGTGGCAAGGATTAGGCTGAGGTTCACAACGGCATCAGGGATGGTCAGGAAGAAGAAACCAGCACGACCACATGCATCAAGTGATTGGGACAGACATTGCATTGGGAGGATGAACAATTTGACTCAAGAAGAGATTACATCCAAAGTACGGAGAAACAAGAAGCTCCAACCACTCCACCTCAAAAAACCACTATATCATAATCAAAACAAATATCAAAAGAATACACTTCACACACACATATGCCTCCATTCTCCCTACACTTGCCTTCTACCATCGTGCTCGTAGACAAAACAAACAAAGAAGCGGTGAGTCCCCTCGCATGACGCAAATCTGAAAAATTCTCCTCTCCTTGCATGAAGAATGCACCCCAAGCACGTACGTTACACAAAGAAATGTGCTTGTGCTTTAAACAACGTGGGCAGCAAAGTGATCGTCCACGTTTCAGCTGATCATTTCACCGCTAAAACGCGACAACACCAATCACGAAAACATGCAGGGAGTCTTCCCATCACAACGAACACAACAGCAACGGCATGAAACAGGAAAAGACCTGGAATTGCCACATAACGCTAGGAGATTTATCACATGGGAGAGCTTGATGATCAATAAAGATAAGATCGAGGGTCGTGTGAACCAAGATCTGAGAGGCTGCTAGTGTGTTTGTGTGTGACATGAAACTGTGTATCTTCTGGGGGCTTAAGTCGAGAGCTTGTTGCTCCACCGCCTTTTTCCTTTCCTAAGAGTGCGGAGATGTATGCGGAGATGTGTGCGGAGAGGTTTGTGCGACAAGTGTTGTGTGTTGGTATCTACTTGTACTGTACTTCAGCTGGGAGGCTTTTCGCGACGGGGTTACAATGTCTATTGTTCTTCTTGGTCGGCCGCATATGAAATGGCATGTTTTGCTATCATCCAGCCCCTATCCCAGACGTCTGTTAACAAGAGCAACACTAGAAAGGCTTATCTTGGCTTTCGCGGACAAGGATATCACAAGAGGCTAGATCACCTTCGTCCATCAACCCCAGCACAAGCCAGCACAAAGTCTAAGTCCCTTTACGGATAGACATGACATCAAAACATTAGACACTAGTCTCATGTCTTGCTCGAGCCCTCGTCACACATGTGCGTAAGCTACGGAGATTTAACGAATGTAAGCGAGGGAGGGGTGTATCGATCGAGTATTGAAAACGTGTGTGAGATAGTGGGTGGGGGAGTCTACGGTGCTTTATTGACTCTGAGGGTGTCTGTTTCAGGATGCTTGCTTGCTTGCTCTTATCTTTTCTCGGGGCGGATCGAGCGTTCGGTGGACTTGGTTTGGTCTGTTTCGTCTGCCTTTTATCAAACGTTATCACAATCACATTTGCTAATCTGTTTTACTCTGTCAAGGGGTTAATTACTGGATCTGAGCATAAGCCCTCTTCTTTTAGGCGAGGCGAGGCGAGCAGAGCTAACTTGTTGCAGAATTTCTGTCAGTGATGCCAAGGTTCTAGTCTAGCAGTCACAGCTTGTTCAACCACTATCTCGTTGCCGTCATACTCATTCGCTCATGACCCTCAATTAGCCCACACGCTAACAGCCAGACATCTCTCGCCTCTCCATCTCTCGTGTCTGCACATGCTTTTCTCGTTGCTACCGTCCCGCACCGCAAACCTCGAATCAACTGGCGCCATAACAGTGTGTCACCAGCAGTGCTCGCTTCGCCGATTTAAGCGTCCTTGGTACGCAGCAGTGATCTGTGCTGTCTCAGTAAGGTAGGAGAGCAGGAACTTGGAAAGGCGTGGCAACATACTGCACTTTTGATAGTTTGAGAACGGACTGGTTTTATAGTCAAAAAGCATATTCTGTATTGTTTCGATTCTAGATGGCGAGCAGAAACAAAACTACCACCATCTCAAGTCCGCTAGTCTATAGCTCTATATCATGACATCCATCGTGGGGAAACAAAACCTCCAGAGGTGGATGCTCTGCGAATTAAGCATCGCCCTGACCACACTCTATAGCACGCTAGTTGAGATCTCGCGAGGAACAACGTGCACACATCAGACGGTTACCTCAGTCTCATCCGCCGTAATGGTGTGGTCGTAACGCTGAGAGTGAATCTTGATAGCACTGTCAAAACAATTAGCAAAACTCTGCACGAAATAAGGGAAAGTGCAAAAACTAACCGTCCACTAGGATCCGTCTGCTTACTCCACGTCGGCGTCCACCTCATTACAGTGCTCGCGCAGTACGGAGGGAAGTGCTCGTCAAACATACACCTATACCAATACGCCTCTTTAGTATCCGGGATATCATCTCCCCACTCCGGCTTCGGCTGCTTGAACTGCTCATCCGACACCATCTTCTCTGCCGTATCCTTGAGCGCGTCAATCCAGCCATAGCCGACGCCATCACTGAATTGTTCCTTTTGACGCCAGAGGATGTTGTCGGGGAGATAAGGGTCTTCGGGTGTGTCGAACGCTTTGCGGAGGATGTACTTCTCGATGCGCTCTTTGGTGATCATCTTTTCCTTGGGGTCGATGTTCATGGAGACGTCGAGGAATTGCTTGTCGAGAAAGGGGACGCGGGCTTCGACGCCCCATGCCGAGGTGGACTTGTTGGCGCGCAGGCAGTCAGCGAAGTGCAGGTTCTTAACGCGACGGACACATTCTTCGTGGAAGGCCTTCTTGTCTGGGGCCGCATGGAAGTAGAGATAACCACCGAAGATCTCGTCACTGCCCTCGCCACTGAGCACCATCTTCACGCCCAGCGCTTTGATCTTTCTGCTGAGTAGAAACATAGGTGTGGATGCACGTATCGTTGTTACGTCGTAGGATTCCAGATGGAAGATGACGTCTGATAGAGCATCAAGACCCTCCTCGATCGTAAAGGTGAAGGGATGGTGTTTCGTGCCCAGGAACTTGGCGACCTTCAAGGCGGCTTCAGAATCGGGAGCATCAGGAAGACCGATTGAGAATGTATTGAGCTCGGCAAGAACTGGCAGCGCTGTTAAGTGGTCGTCATCGTTGATGCCCAAAACATCGTCGCCATCGTTGGTAGCAGCATGGCCGTTGGACTTCTTGGAATGTGCTGCTTTGTGGTGTGCCTCTTGCACTCGTAGAGTCTCGCGTTGTGCGATCGCTGCGACTAGACTCGAGTCGAGACCTCCTGACAAAAGCACGCCGTATGGGACCTCGGCCATCAATCGCTTTCGGACTGATCGTTCAAATGTTTCTCTTAACAACTTGTAGTCGAGAGGCGTCTCAGGAATTGTAGGCTCCACCAGCCAAGATGGTGTGTAGTACCTTGTCAACTTGTCCGTCTTTGAGTCGTAGATATGTCCAGGAGGAAAGTAGTCAATCTTGTCGCAAACAGGGTGTAAACACTTGAGCTCGGAGGCGAAGTAGACTGCTCCTGGTGTTTGGCTCGATCTGCCGATATAGAATGTTGTGATACCGATAGGATCTCTTGCTGCCAGTACACGGTCCTGAGTCTTGTCGTGTAGTACCCATGAGAACATGCCATCTAAGAACTTTGGTGCGTCGATGCCGTGCTCCATGTACTGCAGTGCTAATCAGCTACTGTGCTACGTCCTCATCAAAATTCACCAGACTCACCAGAGGAATGATGACTTCACAATCAGAGTGTGTCTTGAATTCATAGGGCTTCTTCAGCTGCTTGCGCAGGATCTTGTGGTTGTAGATTTCTCCGTTGACCGCAAGAGCAATGGTGCCATCTTGGCTGACCAGAGGCTGCGCACCGCTGTCTGTTACAGTCTGTCAGATGCTGCTCCCCCGCAGATTTATCTTCCTTGCTCTTCTTGTACTAACCAACTCCCACAATACTGAGACGCTCATGGACAAGGACTGTGGTAGTCGTCAGAAGATGACCTGGCATCGCTAGCTTCTGCCAAACTCACTAGTATCCTTCTGCACAATGTTTCCACCTAGTTGACTTGTCAATTTGATGTTTGGACCATTGTATAGCTGCTTCTCTTACTCCAGTCTGGTCCACGATGTCTGACACTAGAGGAAGATTAGTACGTCGCTTAGGGGCAGTATTACAGGATGCACGTACGCCTTGCCCATTCTCAGAGCAGTGGGCTTGAAAGTCTGCACATCAGGGTGACTACATGCGGTATTAGTAGTTGTTGAGCATTGCATTGGGCACTTTTTTGTCCAATGCTTTGCGCGAATGATCACGTACTGATGACAAGCAAAGATTCCACACATTTCGACGATGACTTGAGAGGTGTAACAGAGACTCGGTGGGGATGTGTAGAGGGTGGAAGAGGTGAGTGTATGGCTGGCCTCTACGTGCTTGGCCTCATCTCAATCATTATTAAATCCGTTCGAGTCACAATGAGGCATGTGCATTTCCGTTATCGGGCCGTTGCCCTTATCTATCAGCCTCACGCTGGAATGCTCTTATGTAAACGAATGGAATGAATGAATGAATGGTCATGCTCAATCAATACTGTGTTAATATTTCTCAGATTGTAGAAATGCTACGCACGACTATTGTCATCCCTAATACGCCATTCGAAGTGGTTGTACGCCAGAGCTAATCCTCTTCATCCGTGCCCTTTTCGCCACATATATAGATATATAGATGTTTCAGTCGTATGTGCATCTGTGCTCCTTTGAGGGCCCTTGATATCTTTTATGGCCGAAGATCTTGACCTAGAACAGTAGGTATGCGAGCAGGAAACTCATTAGGCAGAGCGCAGCAACGATCGGAACAGGTACACCTGAGGGCTGGCTAGTTGAAGCGTTGTATGTTGTGGTCTGGCTCGAGCTTCCCGCGCTAGGGTCAGTCTTGCGCTGACGAAGGAGTGAGTCCTGAGCCGAAGAAGTCAAGCTGCTTATAGTGGCCTGCGCATCGGCAAGTTGTGCCTTGAGGTCCTCTACGGACATGGGGATAACGCTGGCTACTGAGTTGGCTGCTGCTGCAAGAGTCGACTGTTGTCCGCCATTGCTTTGACTGCCATATGCTGAAGCCTTTGCTTCACCTAAGTTTCTGCTTCCAACAGGACGTTGGTCGGGCGTGGAGACTGCGCCAGTAGCGAATGATTGAGGTGTGGAAACAGCCGGCGAGCTGTACGTTGGAGGATGATCGATAGAGCTGGTTGAGTGACGAACAGGGGTAGATGCGGCACCGGCACTGACACCGTAAGAGCCATCTGCTGGGAGGAAGTTTACACGGATCTTCTTTTCCTGGATGGAGGACTTTGCTGTCTGCTCGATGTTTGACCACTACCAGCATAATTAGCACGGGGTTTATCGTAGGTGTGGGGGGTAACACGAACGATGGACGCAACATTGCCAACCTCTTGGTCTGCCCTGATTGTGACAGTCTGAACGAGAAACTTGTCTTTGCATCTAGCTTCCATTGGTGGCTCCTCCTTCATGGGCTGCAGGAGAACTAATAAGTAGGTCAACAGCTGATCTTCTTCAACGTTGCATAACCAGTTCTCGTACCTGATACCTCGACCACCTCACCACCTTCGATCCTGCCAGAGTTTGGTCGGACACAGTATCTAGAGCTTAGTCAATACCGCTGTTCCCGTGATCTTGAATCTTCGTGGTCGAGACTGACTGTTTCGGAGCTGTGGTCTTGACTTTGAATGCTACAGGCTCGCTGCCGGGGTTTCGCAGGCGTAGCGTCTCGGCGACTTCCTTTGTGAAAGGTCCTGGCCCGTATTAGCACGCCGAATTGGACGACGTCTCACTTCGAAAAAGCCTTACGTCTGAAGCCAAGCTCGACGGGATCTAGCTCAATTGACCTGATTGTACGTCAGCCTCTTGTTTACGACTGGTCGCAGATATGCGCACATTTTTGCTTTGCGATTCTGGGCAGCAATATTGGCAAGGTTGACAACTATGAACAACGGCGAGAGAGCAATGATTTGGATTGGTAGAAGTGTATTTGTGAGTTGGGTGGTTGGATAAAGAGACAATGGGCAGTGCTCATGCGAGGTACCAGTACTCGACTAGACCCCCGGTTTCAAATGACGTTAGTGTATTGACCTTGGCCCCCCCTCAGTTTCATTTCACCTGCCAACTTCAGCTTCACAACATCAATACATCTGGGTAGCAAGAGCTGCATCGGACTGCTCAACAAAAGTCCCAATCACGCTCATTGAGACAGCCTCATCATCACCTAGAAACATCTTCTACTCAACACTTGCAAGATGACAGATCTAGACACTCTCGTCGACATGGGCTTCGACAAAGCGCGGGCTGAACTTGCTGTGAAGCAAAGCGGAGGACGTAAGTTACTTGTATATCCATATTTGGCTCATCTTCTAACCCTACACAGTCCAAGGCGCAATCGACTGGCTCGACAAGAACCAAGAAAAGAGCATCGAAGAAATCAAAGAACAAGCCGACACAGCAGACACAAGTGCCGAAAGCAACGTCGATCTACTCGCAAAGAGTCTTCGCTGCAAGGAGTGTGGCAAGCTCTTCCGTACGCAACTTTCCGCCGAAGCCCACGCCGAGAAGACAGAACACGTCGACTTTGAGGAAAGCACTGAGGAGATTGCACCATTAACGGAAGAGCAGAAGAAGTCAAAATTAGAAGAGCTTAGGCAAAGGGCGGCAGAGAAGCGCAAGCTTCAATCGGAAGAGGACAAGATTGCGGCAAAGCGCAACGAAGCCATTCTCAGAAAATCAACACGTGAGCAGCAGGACGCAAAAGAGCAACTGGCAGCGAAGGAGCAGATCAAGGAGGCCGAAGCAAAAAGACGCGAGAAGCAAGCGGATATCGAGGCGAAGAAGCGCATTCAAGCAAAGATTGCTGCAGACAAGGAAGAGCGAAGGTTGAAGGCCGAGAGGGAAAAGGCCCAGCGCGCAGGTCAGCCTATGCCTGAGCAGAACATTCCGGCTGCTGCACCTGTGGCTGCTAGTGCTCCAAAACCAGCTAGTGCATACACAGAGGCAAGATTGAGGCTGCAGACTCCAGCTGGCACAGTTCAGAAGACATTTTCGGCCGAGACTACACTCTTCGAGGTTGCTCATGCTGTCAGTCAGGAGAATGGTACAGAAGTGCAGACTTTCACGTCGAACTTTCCAAGGAAGACATGGGATCAGTCTGACTTCGGATTGACACTCAAAGAGGCAGGGTGGATGCCTAGCGCTGCTTTGATCGTCAAGTGAAGGTATTTGTGACAGCCATGGGGATAGGAATACAAGGATTAGATGGTTGACGATATAACGAAAAATGCATGGCGTGGCGTATAGAGGATTGTGAAGAAAAATTGGGCACATTTGAGAGCAAATCGCATCTAAGAAGGACAGGATGCCTCAACTACAGCTTGATATCATTTCGCAGCGGATTGCTACGCCAAACACCGAACCGAATGGTATCATAAACTCTTTACAAATGTTCATCAAGCTTTGATAGCTTTTGCTTTCTTTGCACTTTTGGCCACTTTCGAGCTCTTATCCTTCTTGATTATCGGGCTGTCACTCTTCCCAGCCGTCTTTGCTTTCTTCTCCTTCTCAGGCTTAGGCTCGACCTTTGCGACACTTTCCACCTTGGCATCTTCCGCGGTCGATGCCCCAATGCTCTTCTGCTCCTCGCCAGCTTCCACCTCTTTGAGACTCTGCACCGGCACATCGTCGACCTGCCTCAGTTTTGGCGCCTCAAACTCATATCCGAGCTCTTTCAACTGCGCCGCCTTACCCTTCCTCCTCTTCTCCTCTCGCGTCACTCTGTCCTTGAATGTCTCTCTATCGGCGCCAGCCAACTGCATCCGCTCAATCCTGTTCCACGGCACCTTCTTAAACCTCTTCCCTGCTCCCTTGAACAAATTCTCATGCACCTGCTCTTTCGCCACGAATTTTGCTTTCAAAATGTGTCCAAACATCAAGTAATTGTCCATCGTATCCGCTGCAATTCGCGCAACTTCTTCGTGCTCAAACTCAATGAACGCAAAGTGGCGCGAGGCTCCAGTCGTCCGATTGCGCGAAAGGCGCAGTCGGCTTATGGGCCCAAATTGCACGAAATACTCGCGCATCTGGTGTTCGTAGAAACCATGGGGAATACGGCCAAGGTAGATGACGCCTGGCGGTGAGGTGGAAGTGGATGCAGCGCTCAGAGCGGATTTCAAGGAGGCTGATTGGGGGAGTTCGGGTATCTGTGTGATTTCTTTGGCAGTGTCCGCGGATACGGCTGCGTCGTCTTCGGCTTCTTCGTCAGAGGAGTCTTCGAAGCCTTTTAAAAGTGCGGCGGTTTGGTCGTCTTCGACTTCGTCTTGGGAGTCTGAGTCGTTGGAGATGGCGATTTCATCTTCGGCTGGGACTGGGGCGGGTGCGGGAGCGGGTTTGGGTGCCTTGGCTCTGGCTTCTGATTTTGTAGTGGTAGGTTTCTCTGACTTTGTCTCTTTCTTTGCTTTCTTTGGTGGGGTGGATGTACTGGGTGCGGCTGCATTGAGTCGTTAGCTGGAGAGTGTTTAAATATGGCGATATGCTGTAGCATACCCTTGCGCTTCTTGGACAAATCTTGAGGTGCCATTGTCTAGTTAGTTGTTTAGTAGTGTTTGAGTACTTGAATGGTCTTCTGTTCAGTTTCCAGAGAGAAATTTCTTGGATAAGGCGGAGTATAAGCCGGAGCTTATTCAGCCCCTTTAACTTCAAGTTTGAGATGTGTTTCAGAGTGTTCGTGACAATGTTGAGGGCACTGTGTGATATGTGAGAAAACTTGGAGTTTGTGATTCACATTCTTTTATTCTTAAAACCCTCCTCAGAGGCCCAAGATAAACAGATCGCTACCCCATACCCCAATCTCCTTTCGTCAGCTATGTCTGCAGCACAGGATTTGCGGCACGAGGAGATCTGGGACGACACCGAACTCGTTGAGTCATGGAACGAAGCTGTGGAGGAATACAAAGTACGTAACTACGTCAGGAAAATTATTGTTCTGTGACCGAGATTTTGTTGCAGTACTACCATAGTCTTCACGCTCGAGGCGAGAAAGTGGAAGATGTCCTGCGTCAAATAGATGAAGCAAACGCACAAGATCGTGAATCAAATGCTCCTCGACAGGTTCCTGACGTGGGTGAGAATGTAGAAGATGGAGAAATGTAAGCGCTCCATGTTCATGTTGTGATTTTATGCTGATTTGCATAGTGACGAAAATTACGATCAATCTATGGTTGACGTTGCAGCAATCGATGGTACCTCTAGCCTCACGGATAATCAGAACACAACATTGGCACAAGACACTACTGGCGTACCAAAACAGTCAGATGCACCCAATGCTACCTCTGGAATAGGATTGTCAGTGCCGCAAACACTGCTGGCAGGCATGTATTTCCTGTTACTGTTGTCCTGCACTTGCTAACAAGACCAGGTCAAGACGAAGCTCTAAAGGGACTTATGATGTCCTGGTATTATGCTGGTAAGTTTGTCCCGAGTCCTTGCCCAGCTAATTGCTGATAACTATGCAGGATACTACACTGGTTTATACGAGGGTCAGCAGAAACCCCAAGCTAACAATGGACATGGTGGTGGTTGAGGCTCTGTGGCAATGAAGTATCTAGTGAGCCGATCATCTCCGCAGGATCGAGAGGCATGAGAGTACCCGCTGGTACATCCTTGGTCGTACGCTTCGACTAAGCGCTAACATCACATCAAACGACAACAATGTTGCTCGAAAACTAGGTATGTAGCATCTCAGCTTCACCATCATCACTATTGCCTTGACGCATTCGCTGATGGTCTTAGGCCATAGTGGCAGCAACATGGGTTTTTGTTCAACGAAGACCTCAGAGTCTGGCTGAGTTGCAAGCCTGCCGCTTGCCGCTCGATAGTCGCCAGGAGTCGCCTACTGGCAGATGTGGAGGACAAGGTATATTGTCAAAATCATACAAGAGGATTCTGCATGACTGAATCTGCCAAAAGATAGATCTGTTTTTGTAGTGCTCTAAAGTCTATGCGTTAGGGAATTCGTTGCTGCATCTCCCTTCTCCACCGTGCTGTTTCCTGCTCTCTGACCTCAATCCTTATGCCTTGGCTATTGTGGTGTATCATAGCGTCATGATTCTCCGCAAGGTCGCGGTAGCATATCTACTTCTTCATCTTCGCCGCAGCCTCCTGTGCCTTCTTTTCATCGGCTGATTTGATATTAGCCCCTGACTGGTGTTTCTATATTCCTCATTGCAAGTATACTCACCAGCCTGTTGCTTAGCCTTCATGATAGCCGCCACGTCTTCCTTGTTCTTCATCATCTGACTACCACTCATCTGGGATTCATTAGACACCGTCATTACTGAACATAGATGCTCTGAGTGTTCTCACGCTATTGCCAGATTTCTAAGCGAAAAAGGTCAGTCTCAACAATTTTTTCGAAACGTCACGTGATGTGCCAGAATAGTATACCTTAGCAGCTTGCTCCTTGAGGTTCTTCTCCCGTGCCTTGTCACGCTGGTTGCCTCTTGCCATTTTGTACTTCCGACGTTCGAAATGCTCTGAGCTGACTTACTGAATGAAGATAGCAGAATGGTGGTTGATGTAGTTAACGATTTCGAGACCGGAGTGGGTTTAAGGGGGTGGCGTCTCCAAACACTTTCACCACGCCTGCGAATTTCACATTACCAGGTAATAATCTCATCACCTCCACAACATTTAAACATACAGTCGTCCATTGGGAGTTGTGCCGCGATTATTGAGGCCTACTACCTATGCTGTGACGTCTTTTCATGAAGATCGGCTTGTGAACGTGAATAAGCGCTTTGCTATTATTGTATAACAATATTGGTGACACAATAGCCACGATGACAATAGACGCCAGAACCTGAAACAGATTTTGCGCTTCGCCTGTTGGTTTGCTCTAGTGAGACTACCTCTACGCATCGTATGAGGTGCTGGCCAAAATAGAACAATGCTGTACTACTCAACAGGCGCTTTCGTGCATGACCTATTGTTTCACAACTGTATTGTTGTTTCCTCGCTATTCAGCCTCCATATACCATGACATATACTCGAGTGTCCTTCTCGTCACAACTTTCCCTCAATTTTCACACTCCTACTTCACCATTCTCACCTTCACTACCGTCTGAGTCCCCATATCCCAGCAACACTTTCCTCCTCTCTCTCTTGTTTTCCATCGTCCTTCACTCAAGCATTCTCCTTGGCTGCTGGCAGCTTTAGACAAAGCCTTTCGCATCTCACCCATACAGCATCTGATACTTCCACGAGGTTACAAGATGCCACTCTTTTCACTCACTCCAAAGACCTTGGCTGGTCCAGGTTACGTTATCCTCAACATCATCCGCGCTCTAAACATCCTCGGCTTGACAGCAGTTATTACATCAAGCATCGTCATGGTCGTTAAAACAGTCATGACGACTCAGTTGTATTTCTTTGACGGCCTGAGCCACATGATCACAGCCTTCATATGCGGTATGTTCTCGGAATCATCTACAAATAATACCTCTTCCTAACACTACCACAAGTGTTTCTGATTATCTCAGAGATTCCACTCTTTCGCAAATACTTCCTCACACACTGGCCTCTCCTCAGCCTAATCCATGGTTTCGTCACACTCGGTCTTGCCATGCTTAGTATTGGTGCAAATATTCTTGGAAACCTTAACAAAACCCCTGCAAGCAAAGAGAATCTCGGCACAAGTATCTGGCCTTCAGTGATTGCCTCTGGGATTGTTGTCTTTGCTCTTGGCTTTGTGAACATCATCGTCGTGAGTCTAGAAGCCATTTCCTCAATCTCACGATGCGAGAAAGCTAACATACTCCCCGCAATAGAGCTTCATCTTCTGCGACCGCACTCACCACGTCACCGCCCGTCAAGTTCGTGCCAAGGGCGCCGTAGCGATCTCAATCGGTGTAGCCGATTTTCCAGGCCCTCACCCATCCACTAAAACAATCAAGACCGTATCCTCCACCATCAACAGCATCGACAGCTCGCCCGCCTCCAGCTACAAGTCAGCCTCTGTTATCGAAGCAGCTATGCCGGCACGACCTGTCACTCCCACTCCACTTCAGAAACCCCTTGGCATTCCTGGCGCCTACTGGGATTTTGAGCCACCTACTGCTGTGCCCTCCAGACGTGCAAGCCCGGTGCCTTCAAGCTATTACAGTGAGCGGGGAAGTGGCAACTTTAGTGGAAATGGGTTGGGGGTGCCTATGCCGACGACGATGTTGAACTCGCAGTTGGCTTATTTGGTGAGGCCGGAGAATGCGTTTCAGCCTGGGAGGAAGTGATGTTGGAGCGGAAGTGGAAATGGAATAGAAAGAAGGTGGCAATCATCGGTTTATATTCTGATGATATACGAGAAACCACGGTGTGTTCTGGGTGGGTTTATCAGGCGTTATTTTGCGTTAGCTATATTAGCAATGGAAGTTTGTAGCTATTCTACAGTCATTTCTCGGACCTTTGCTTCTTTATCAGAGACCATAATAGCTGTTTAGCTTCGTCAATCTTGCAAGCAATAAATGTAGCTTCAGGTGTTCCCGTGTCGCCCTTCGTCGCTGTTCTCAATTCTCGCTCAAGACCACATCATTCGTCATCATCCACGCCATCTTCCTCATTAAGAAGCCTAGCAAGAGTGTCTTGGTACATTCTCATCATCTTATCTGCTTCCATCTTCTGCTTCTTGCGGTTCTGCGAGAAACGTTAGTTCATGCACGATCAACGACCAATACAGAAAAAGCTTACTGCTTCATAACTGTTAATCCTTCCTAGCAATGTATCCTTCTGCACCTGGAACTTCTTCAATACCTTCTCCCTCTCGATCTGAAACCGCTCCTGGACCTCTCGAGCCTTCTCAGCATAGTTGACATCGCCGCCCTGATCTTCGCTTACCACACCACCCACATTCGTACCTGCTGAAAATGCTCGCTTAAGCACATCAAGTCTCGCAAGCACCTGCTCATGCTGCCTCTCCAGTCTATTCAGATTCTCCTTTTGCTTCTTGACAACAGCCTGGAAATCTTCGAAGCGCTTGCCCAATGGCTGCGAATACGTCTGACCAGTTGCTGCAATGTTGATAGCCAACGCAGTCTCACTCAGAGGAACAAAGAAAGTTTCTGCAGAAGCTCTGATCTGCTCAGGAAGAGTCTGCGTGGCTTGCAGTATATAGGAGAAGTGATTATCGATTGATCCTTTGGCCTTGTCGAGTTTCGCGGGAAGGTCGGTGGAGACGTGTTTCTGGTAAATGGCGATTGCAGCTATCCGTCCAGGTCAGCTTTAGGTCTTGACGGTGTTCAGGATTCGACACACCTTCGTAGTGACGGAAGAGAGGATGGTCGGGACGCGGTGTTCTGATTCGCGTCTGACGTCTCTTCGAGGAGCGCTTTCCACTGCTTCCGAGGCTCTTTGGTAGGATTTTTGTGTTGCGATCAGAGCGTACACTTAGTGGTGTGCGTCGTTCACTTTTGCGAATACCGGCATGCTTGGGAGCTAGCACGTCTCGAGGAGGTGTGCGCTTGCTAGGCCGCGTTTTGACGCGTTCGTGGTGGACGAGCTCGGATAGCATGGCTTGTGGTGCGCGGAAGATCGATGAAGTTTTTGTCACGCGATCGTTAAGAGGAGAGGTTGCGGTCGTTTTGACGGCGCTGGGAGGATCGGACATCTTGGACAGCGAAAAGTGGACGTTCGGGTGACGACCGGGTGGGTGAATTGATCTGAGGCGAGCCATGGTGTAGCTGCGAGTGAGATTAGCGTCTTCTTCAGCTTGGGCTAGAAAGCTCTCGTAGTGAAGTGAAGTGATATATGAATCGAGTGAAAACCGGGAAACAAGTTGACGTTGTCGAGAAGTAGGTAGGTACAATCTGACGCAAATCTGAAACACTAGCGTAACGTTGAAACAGGCTGCTAGAGACTTCACCTCGAGTATAGCCTTCACGAATCCAACGCTCTGCTCGTGATGGTTGTATGCAATATGCTTTCATTGATATAATACAGGTTATTCATTAGGTGCAATCTTGCATAGGATGAGCTCTCATGATGTTGGTGTGCTAGCAGCACCGTCTTCGGCCACTAAGACATTCTTCTCCTCCAACATCTTCGCCAACGAGCCGTCCTGGTGCATGGACATGAGAATGTCACATCCTCCAACAAACTCTTTGTTGATGTATAGCTGAGGTATCGTTGGCCACTCTGAGTATTCCTTGATACCTGCGAGATCTTGTCAGCTTTGCACTTCGCCTTCAAGTGACACAGTCGCTACGCACCTGCTCTTAGGTCTTGATCCTCCAGCACATTAAACGCCACGAACTTGCTTGGGTCCACACCTTGAAGACCTAGAATCTGAACACTTGCTCTGGAGAAACCGCACTGTGGTGTTTCTGGCGTTCCTTTCATAAAAAGTACTACTGGTGCTGATCCCACTGCCTTGTCTATTGCTGTTCGGACTTCTTGTGATAGGAGTCTGATCTGTTGTGCTGTGAAGCGAGCTGGCTGAGGAGTTGCGCTGGAGGTGGCGGCACGGAGGATAGGGCAGGGTGCTCGAAGAGCCTGGAATAGCAGTCAGCATTGGCATGATCTAGGTGATGTGCATGAGTAATACTGTGGACAGGAAGCGTCTGCTGAACATTGCGGCGAGTGGCTGATGTATTTACTTTGATCTGTTTGTTTTGTTTTGATGCTGAATAATTGCTGCACTCATATTCGATGACGCTCCTGCCAAACTCGAGGGAAAGCTCAAGCACGTGACCTACCCTGTCAATTTGATACAATCTCTCGGGTAAGTCAGGTCAGCCTTCATAAACACAAAACATTCACAAATTCCTGTCATCGGGCATGCGCTGAAGATACGAGCCAGTCATGGTGGACGCTACCATTGATATGCGTGAGGTGAAGACGATCCGGTTGACTGCTGACAACATTGTTATCGAGGGTCTCAGTATCGACATGGACATGTCGAAATTGGGAAACAAGAACGATCAACCAGCTTCGCAAGCAGTATCGTCGTCTGCAGCAGGGAAACCAACGACCAGGTCAAATCCTCGGCTGGTGGCAAAAGACTTTGCAGATGATAAGAAATATCACCTCTTACTTGCTGCGAGTGGTTCGGTTGCGACCATCAAAATCCCAAACATTGTACGTGGGCTCGCAAAGCAGAAGAATCTGGCCATCCGCATCATCCTCACCGAATCAGCTGCACGCTTTTTGCAAGGACAAAGCGAAGAACAGCCCAGCCTCGACACTATTGCCGAATATCCGAATGTTGAAGCAATATATCGCGACGAAGACGAGTGGAAAGAACCTTGGGTTCGTGGCGCTCCCATTTTGCATATTGAGTTGCGAAGGTGGGCAGACTTGCTCGTCATTGCACCACTTTCTGCAAACACACTCGCCAAGATCAGTAATGGTTTGTGCGACAATTTACTCACCTCAGTCGTCCGAGCGTGGCAAGTCGAAGCGGGTGTGGGCGAGGTGATTGGGAATGGAAACTCTGAGGCAGTGATAGCGGAACAGAAGCGCATTATTGTCGCCCCAGCCATGAATACAGCCATGTGGAGGCATCCATTGACAGCGAAGCATTTGAGAGCTCCGGAGGACGATCAGTACTACCACTGGTTCGACATTCTCAGGCCAATCGAGAAGGAATTGGCTTGTGGTGATACAGGAGATGGCGCGATGTGCGATTGGAAGAAGATTGTGGAGACAATAGAAGGAAGAGTACAGAAGCAGAAAGAGAAGGACCCTCTTGGATTGCTATTCGAGTGAAAGAGGTGTTTCATGGTATGATTTCAAGCCTTTTGTGAGCACAAACCAGCGTTCATCGTGAAGCTTAATTGCTTTTACACCAACAACACGCCCAACAAACTCTACAAGTCACTGGCGTCATGGTGTGGCCGAGATTACTGAGCGCACGACAATATGCATTAGCTCTATAAGAGTCCAGCACTCCTCACACCAGGATTTCCCCAGGTTCATACAGAATATCACATCGGCCGTCCCAGACAGTAGTCACGTGGGATTTTTACAATAGCTTCATCTCGAATCGACGCCAAAAACTTTACAGCACTCTTCACACCTGGATATTGCCACTGTAGCATATCAGTCGATTTGCTTATCCTAATACTCAGCACTCGAGATACGCCGGCAATTCTGTGATCACAGAAACTCGATAAACAAGACGGTACACTTCACAACCAGTATCAGACCTTCAAATCATCTTGGCATAAATCAAGATCTTTGAAGAACCTCTGTGGGATACTATTCCATCACCCGGAATATTAGCCTCTTCCAAGACCAAGGACACCCCACCACACCCTAGTAAGTTGATGATTAGCAAGCTTCAATATTACGACATCTCAACTAATCACCATCCAAGATCTCGTCCTACCCTTTCATACAATGGCGACTTCTAGTGCTCCAGCACTACCCACACCCCACTTTCGCGATCGCTTCGTTATCGAAGGTCCGGAGAAGCCCACGCCTCTTCAGAATTACCAACGTGCCACGAAGTACATACTTCACCGCTGGCGAAAAGGATCTATGGAGCGAAAGATACGCCGAGCGATGAAGAAGGGTGGGATGACGTACGACAAGAACCCTTCTATAAACGCGTTGTTGGAGCCGGTACAGGTAGTGGCTACCCAAACACATGCAACGTACCAGGCGTTGAAGAAGTACAGACGAGATGTGACCAGCTATCCCAATGACACCACGCTCCACTGTACGATCGGCCCGAAATGCTTGTGGAAAGACCATGCAGGTGTGTCTCCTGACTGGGCAGCAGAAGATGAGTGCATGCCCAAGGCGAAGCGATCGGGGTATCTTGACGACCCTGAGTACGAGATGGATCTTCCACCTCATGAGACTCTCGAGGAAGCAACTCAGGTCCAGAGGAGCCAAACTGAGCCTGCATCGGCATCTGCAGAAGCCAAGGAGGCGCAAGCTTCAGACAAGAAGGGAAGAAGCGTGTCGCTCGCTTCGATCATCCCGTCGTTCGTGAGGAAGAGGTTTTCGCACTCGCATCACCACTGAGGGCAGTATGTAATGTTTATGAATGTACGACCGCAATGTCAAAAACAGCTACCATAATATGATAACTTAACTTCTACTTCGTGTCAGTAGCGCTATTGAATGTTCTGCCTGTACCGCTATGTGGTTCAAAATGCATGTTGACTAAGATGCTCGCCACCCCCTATCGCTAAACAATCTCCGGACCTGCAGAAATGGAACGTCCTTCATGCACGACATCTTTTCCCGTGCACGCGCTACATCCCGCACCTGTAGCGCGTGCGTCGAGATCGAGTAGCTGCTAAGATGCAAGTGTGTTGTGTTGTGTTTCTTAGTGCCGTCGGTGTCTCTACCGTGCCATGGACGACTAAATGAAGCACTTCTTGTCAGGAGAACGTGTGTTGCCTGCTCAGGCATAAATAGAGGCATGCCATGCCTTCATTCTCGTTAGCCGTACTAAGCAACAATAAGATATCTAAAGCCATCTTCTGTTCAATTCACGCCTCTAAACTCTCATCTACTCCTCATCTTACCTCTCCTCCTAGCTCCATCAAAGCAAAATGGGTCATACAGCATTGAACAGGTACTGTACACCTTAACCAATCTTCAGTACTCTCGGAAGTGGTTCTAATTGTGATGTTGTGATGTAGCAAGTCGGAGTTCGACCAAGCGATCAGCGGTACTCCTGACAAGTTTGTCCTGATTTACTGCTATGAGAATGAAGTCAGTGCGAAGGCTGAGCAGTAAGTGCTATCTCTATCACCGTTTCGTAACACTACTCGAGTGTGGTGTGTAGGTAGTCGTGACGCTTGTGCTGTGCGACGTTTTGATGTATATTGAAGCTATTACATTCCAACCACTCACCACCACCATCACCACGCACGACCATTACCACCACGACCAGTACTGCCTTATCTCTGAACCCATCACCACATGACCTTCACCTTCACCTTCACCTTCCCACCTCCCCTCACCTCATCTTCCAAACCCATCTTCCTTCTCCTCAACACCACTCTAGTCTAATAACCTCACCCACCCAGATTCTCAAACAAATTCGCCTCCACAACCGCTGCCTACAAAGTAGACATAGCAACACACGCCCCAGCGAAGCAATACTTCAGCATCACTACTACACCTACTGTTGTGCTTTTCAAGGGAGGAAAGGAGATTAAGAGGGTTGAGGGTGGGAATGAGGAACAGATGGCGCAGGTTGTTGAGGTGTTGGGTGGTTGATTTGGTACAGCGCGACCGAAGTTATGACGTTGTTTAATTGGGCTCGACTGATGTAGATTATGTGAATTATGGTAGCTGTTTGAGTATATGCATTATAGTACTTCGTCAAGTTGTGTTTTACAAAATGTGCGAACTGAATGCTTGTAGTACACCATTGTATCCTTGATTCCATCATAGTCTCCATGAGGCTGTAAGAGAGTGCAGAAGCTGAGGATGATGCTCAGGGCATGGATCATCATCCTTATGTTCTGGATATTGGAGGCGATATACCTACTCTTCCAGACTCGTTCTCATCATGTCGAAAATATCGTATCGGTGCTGCCAGAACAAATTTCTGTCACAACAACTGTATCTCGAATGCGTCACACCAGCTATAGATTGGTTCTCTCTGGATGCGAGGAAGCATGTCGTGTTCCCGCATTTCCGTGACAAATCAACTCCCACTTTCTCGTCGCGAAGATTCACGTAGGAACCTGACTCCACCTAGTCTTCCAACGTAAGGTCGACAAAATTTAATCTCACGCCCTCTTGCGGTTTACTACCTGGCCTATTAACAATCCACTGACCAATCTTGAAAGGTCTTCCTTTCACATACGTGCTAACATTCGACCACCATCTAGCCTCGTCAATATATGCCACTACCTGCGCCAATACTGCTTCTTCATCAGACAGCCTTGCCTCAGAAACGACAGCAGCTAGATTGAATTCGGGTAGATTGATGAGGTTGTAGGGTTGTGCAAGAGCTTTGATGATGGAGTCGTCAATCAGAAGTGTGTTTGTTTGGTCCCACTTAGCACCTCTGTGGCGATGCGGATGAGTTTTCTGTATGCTCTCGTCACTCCAGACCCATTCTAGCCTTTTGTACACTTGTGTCTTGTTGCGGTATTGTGAGGGAGTAAGCCGTAGAGTGTCTCTCGCCCATATTGCTACACAATCTTTCTTATGTTTAGGGGAGAGTAGGGACTTCAATATTGCTTGACATGTCTCTGGCTGTGCGGAGGTCCAGATCATCAGATGTATTGTACCCGCATCTCTACTCGGGTGAGTAGACTTGGAAGAGGGGGTCATGAAGACGTAGCGCAGGAACTCGTCTAATCCTGGTCGTTCTTTGTAAGTTGTGGTGCCTGCTCTCTTGCGATAGAGAAGAGTGCCATTGAGATCGGATATGACGAGGAGTGGTTGTGGTTCTTTGAGACGTGAACATGCTTTGCTTGCGAGCTGAAGGTATTCTGGAGTCATTGAAGGCTTTGGAATTGTGCTAGGTGTCAGAGATTGTGCACGAGTTGGAGTTGCCGAACGTCCTTGCTGCGGCGGTCGTGACGCTGGTGGACTGGTTCTACTACGAAGATTGTAGCGAGACTGTTGCGGTTGCTGAGGTGTTTGTGGATCGAGGCGACCAGCTTGGGTGGACGCCTGCCGTGCGGCATTATATGAAGCGTGTGTTTGTGTTGCATGGATATGTGATGTTCTGCTGAGTGGTTGGGGCTGAAGTTGACTCTGAGTTCGGGATGAATAGTTGTGCGTCACATATGCTGATGGTGGATAGTTGTGAGCAGGATAAGGTTGAGGTGCAAAATTTTGAGGAAGATACCCCTGTGACATCTGCAACATCTGCGACCCGTAGCTTTGTGGTGCATACGTTAGCACCTGATCATCTTGTGGTATTATATCGTAGTCCTGTCGTTGGCTGTATCGAGCTGCTGTGTCAGGTGATGGATCATATTCAGACGGCGCATAACCGTAAGGCGCGTGAGGTCGAAGAGAGTTATCGGTGACTACTGGTGGCACTCTAGCATAAGGTATACGAGTGTACTGATCGACCTGATAGCCACTCGATGGGTAGCTGTATTGTACGTGACTTATTGGTGGAGGCGGATGTGTTGCATAATTGCGTGAGCTTGAGACGAGACGGCGCGGACCTTCTACACTTGGCAGCGGTGTGTCTGCGGCAGAGGCACACTGCGAGGAAGCGTAAGGAAAGCTGTTGGCATAGAACGGAACAGAAGAAGCAGGCATTTCTGCTACTACTCCAGACGATGAAGAAGTGCCGGTAGGATTGATGCTGGGCAACGTTGAGAAGAGAAGTGTAGCAGGAGGACGAGGAGCAGGGATTGCGCCAGTTTTCGCTCTCTTCTTTGATTTTGTCATTTTCAGATTGTGAGGTTTCAGATCTCGAGCAATCTCGCTCTGAGATGGGCCTATATTTTTTGAACCACCATGGCGGCTTGATATACTTCGTGACCAGATCTGCTCCAGGATGATTGTGCTGGCTCTGAAAGGTACCCTGAGCAGCATTCAGTCGAATATCACTCTATAATGCATCTTGTCATCATACGAGCAAGTGTTGTTGCGAACTTGTGGTAATCACCGTTGGCGGAAAGCCTCGTGCTACATGTAAGAAGTGGTTTGAACATTCGAGTCCCCGAACTTGCACATTTTCATTCAACATACACAACTCCTCTCTGACCATCTGATCGATCGCTGTGATTGTAGAGAGATCCCCATCACAGTAGCATGTACCTATAACCACAATGTCCAAAACAAAGCAACCAATACGCGCAGAAAAAGCATTCGACGATGAAAAGTACTACTCAGAATCTGGAGACGAGGATGAAGAAGAAGAGCACTATGATCAAGGCGAGCTTGACGATGTAGAGATGGAAGACGCAGAAGAACACGACGACGACGCAGAAGAGTCAGAACCAGAAGATGAATCCTCAAAAGTACAAAACACCTTGCGCACAGTCGACTTTGGCACTCTAAGAGATGCGCAAGAGTCTCTCACACGCGACCGTCAACACATACATCCATCACGACTCGATTCATCCTCAAATACTCCATCCGTACCATCCTCTCGCACAGACGCGGAAAAAGTCAATACCCTACGAGCCCGTCTTGCTGAGCTCAAATCATTGAAGTCAGGCAGTAAAGGCAGTCATAACGACAACAACACCAAGGAAGATAAAACCTCGAATGACCCAACACGCTCGACTCAATCATCTCGCTCAAAGTCCGGCACCATCACACTCCATACACGCACACACAAACATGCGCCAACAGAACAATCCTCCAAATACCAAGTCTCACGTCGCAGGACTGCTGCAGATCTCTCCTCCAACCCGACGCATGCTCGCGACCCACGTTTCACTACTACAGCTAGTGCTCCCGACGTTGACATGACGAAGAAAAAGTACGCCTTCTTGGCAGATTACAGAGCTACAGAGCTGCAGGAGTTAAAGGACGAACTGAATGCGATTAAGGCACGTGCACGAAAGAGAAAATCTCGTGCCATGCTGCCCGAGGAAGAAGTTACAGCCACACGTCTGCGCGTTGCGATCAACAGGCAAGAAAACAAGGACAAAGCTGAAGTCGACAGAGAGCGTGCTAGAGATGTGGTACGCAAGCACAAGAAGGAAGAACGGGAGCAAGTTGCGCAAGGCAAGAAGCCTTTCTTCTTGAAGGATTCAGAAGTGAGGAAGAGGGCGTTGACGGAGAAGTTTGAGGGGATGAAGGCCAAGGAGAAAGATAGAGCGCTCAAGAGGAGACAGAAGAAGATTAGTGAGAGGGAGAGGAGGAGTATGCCTGGTGGTCGGAGAGGTGTGCAGGAGGACTGAGTGGGTTTGGAGTTGGTCTGGAAGAGAGTCTTTTCTTAAGGCTTGTGTGATGAGCAGCTTCAGACCAACCCATCGACCTGGGATCAATGGGGAGCACAATTGGACGAGATGGAGGAGTGATGGTTAACGACTTGCATTATGATACCCCTTTGTTCATGTATGATTAGGACGATTAGTAATCTTAATCACCTACATTTTTCGATCCTATAAAGAGCTTGATCGTGCTCACAAGCCTTGAACAAGGTTGAAGGTTGAAAGACCAACAGGTGTGTGCAGTATGACTATTACTGAAGGCGATGTTACAACAACTCATGGTGGTTTACCATTTCCCCCCATCTTGAAATCACACATCTTGACTTGTTCATTCCATTCCTGGTATCCAAAATATCGTACATACGTACCAAAATGTCGTCTGATACCTCTGTCCTCTGCCTTTGTCGACTATCTCCAATCGGACGGTATTGTACTTCCACCAGAAGAGTACGATGGTCAGTCTAACGGGCAACTTAACGAAGACAGTGTGTTCAATAGCAATGATGATGATGACTCGGATGAGGAAGAGTTTGACCCCTCAGTTCACTGGCCGGACATTCACAAACAAGTGGCCAGCTGTATCAGTGAGCTCTCTGGTGCAGTAGCACCAAAGCTCAATTGGTCGGCTCCCAAGGATGCTACCTGGATCAGTGCCACAAACAATATGCAGTGCAATTCGCCTAATGAGATTTATCTGCTACTAAAGTCTTCCAATTTCATCACTCACGACCTCGAGCATGCTTTCGATGGCTGTGACAACGATCCTGTGAGCGACTCGAACAGGCTCACGATCAAGGACATTCCATATCACCTGGTGCTTCGAAAATGGATACAGATCAACCCTTCTGTAGAGTTCCGCTGTTTTGTGCGGAGGCGGAAGTTGATAGGCATTTGTCAAAGAGATCTCAATCATTACGACTTTCTTGAACCAATGATGAATATCTTACGAGACCTTATTCAGGAGTTTTTCGACCTCAGGCTGAAGACCTCTTTCACGGATGAAAACTTCGCCTTTGACGTGTATATCCCTGCTCCACATAAGCGGGTATGGCTCATGGATATCAACCCGTGGGCACCAAGAACCGATCCTCTGTTATTCAGCTGGCTGGAGTTGTTGGAGATGCAGGATCCACCAAGTAGGAAGGGCTCAGATGTCGATGGCGAAGATCTAGGAGTGGTCAGGCTGTCACTACATACGCCAAATGCCCGAACTTCACATACTGAGCTGGAATCGCAGCAGCATGACGAATCCGACGAGTCTGACGACGACGTTGAGGATGAACTATGGCAACCAGAGTTCAGGCTGATACGCAATAGCGATCCAGAAGCATATAACTTCAACACTCCTCAGTATAGTGCTCATAAGCTACCAAGAGATGTAGTAGAAGCCAGTCAAAGCGGCCCAGGGCAACAAAGAGAACTGCTGGAGCAATGGCAGGAAGTGCTTGCAAGGATGGAGAAGGAGGATGTCAAACATGATGACAGTGAGGAAGACAGCGACTAACAAGACGAGCTCTCGAAAGTGTTCACATTATTCACTTGTGTCTAGGCCATGATCTTGTGTGCAAATACATGTTCTTGGCCCTGTCAACAATCATGGCCGTGCCTTCCCTTCATGGTCAACTCGCGAACGACAAAAATTCGAACTTCAAATCGACGTTTCTTTCATCACTTCTCATCTCTCATCAAGTCAAAAAATCGATCAGCGCATTAGTCAATCAAATTTTGGATTCATCACTACCTCGACATTACTCATACGCATACAATGCCTCGACACGCTCGGTCCTCAGCTGACTCCGGCACCGCAGAATCATCACCGAAGAAATGGCTGCGCACGAACACACCAGATCAGCAATACCATAGCGCGAACAATTCATACCAGACCATAAACATCGTCAAGCTAGAAGGCATACTCTTCAGGAATGATATCAAGAAAGAGCTGTGGGACTGCTTGAAAGAGGCGCTATGGGATGCCGGAGACCTGCTGCAAGGGGGCAACATCCTGGCCGCTGTTCTGGGTCGATTCACTGATACCCGAGGAATGACAATGGATATGAAGAGCTTCATGACACAGTTGAACGTATGGGTCCATAGTGATGACCATGACGCCCTGATGAACCTTGAGAGCCTACTTGGTGAGTCGACCCCTCACAGCGTCCATTCCTGTTTCGAGCAAGAGCAAAGGCAGCAAGTTATCAGGTTGTATGAAACTTTTGTCTGACAGCCATTACAGCCTATTTGTGGGATCACCGCCATCTACTTTGTCAACCCGTCATTCAGATCGACCCAGAGTTCGCGCGCTTCATGCTGGACCAGCGAGCAATGACGCGTGTGCAATTCTGTACCATCTCTGCGTTACCGCATCACGCTCAGAAGTTTCTCATCTGGTCAGCTTGCGGCATGGATGAGGAGTTCTATGAAGACACGTTCTTTGACCACTGTGACCCTATTTCTGTTGGGCCTACAAACAGCCAAGACACCTATGTTCGGATCGCGCTTAAGCTTGGTGTTCGTCCCAAAGCTTTGTGTCTCTATTCAGCGGATGAACGAGGTAAATACATGATTGTTACTGCCACATGCATCACCCGACTGACATCTATATAGACATGGCCGCAGCCAATAACGCAGGGAGCATGGCAAGTCGAGGCGACCTACTTCGGAAGTGGTCAATTGAAGGTGCGAATATCTCCATGGCCAGGGTCGACATCTTTGACGATGATGCTTAGGTCTGGAGGTCTGGGTTGACAGTTCGTGCGCGAAACTTGTCTCGATTCAGCAACATCAGATAGCTTCGTGTCGGGTCACATAGGCTTGTGGCATTTCGGTTTGAGTATGATTTGGGAGGGTTGTCTTACCTTTGTGTTGAGAAGAGAACAGAATAACAGAATAACAATAGAAGAATGTTGACAAGAATACCTTGTTGGTCTCCCATGACATCTGAAGGCGTGATATGAACGCTTGCTTGTTTCTGGTCAATGTATAGCATTGAAATGAGTTTTATTGACCACGATACTGTAATGCCGCCGCGCGAGGTGACGATCCAGTCGTACAGGTTTCACTGACATATCGTCGCCATCTTGTGAACACTGTGCACGACCCGGTGTATATAGCACCACCTCGTCTCGAAGAATGCACTGGACATTGATGAAGGCCAAAAGCACGGGATCGTGGGCAAAATCGAGCGAGCAGACATTCGGATATTTGGAGGTTAATCAAAATCTCCCAAAATCTCCCATAACCTCCTCACTCAAGTGATATTTTCGACATTTCAATGATAACCTCGTACATTCAATCTGAAGAGTAACCGCTTCCATACTTTCAGATTCACGGTTCAATGATAATCTTTTGTTAGCGTTTCACACCATAAAACAAGAAGTATTATTGAACCAAACGAGGAGGTTATCAAATATTTACCAATTTAACCTCCAGATACACCAAAAATCCACAAGCTGAGGAGAAGGGTCACTGTGAAACTGTACCCAGTCACATACCGTGCGACGTTCACGTCAGATTAAGCTCGTGGACCTACGGAGTCACAGGGAAGGCCGGACACATACATTCTGAGTTCTGAGTTTACAGTATCGTTATCTTCCTCAGATTCATCAAACATGAAGCCAACCCTAGGTTTCTGGGCGGCATTCAGCAACTCGGCATTCAGAAAGCCGGCATTCAGCCAGTCGGCAAGATATTTCAGATGCCAGAGAAAGCCATTTCGAACAGCCAGTCAGCCAGATGAGTCCATTTGGTGGCTGTCACTTCTGGCGCACGATTATAGATTCGTCTCGCGGTCGATGAATCGTGATGTTATAGACAGAACCTATAGGTGTGTCCCTGGACAGGTAAGGCACTTTTGGAAGTGGTGGGTGATGAGCGGTATCATGTACGGTTGCTAGATGAAACATGAGGATCCATACATGTTCTGTTGTAGTACAGGCGAAGGACATAGCAATAGAATAGGATCTATCGACAATCGTGTCCGTGAGATTGTTGTGTCTAATGTCGAGGAGGTGTGTCCGGAGTCGAAGCATTCCATCACGCTCACTTCTTCATCATTACGTTCCCAGCTTATACGCCTAAACCTCAGTCCTACCACTTCTATGTATGCCAAGTCGCAAGTTTCGTGCCACACTTCCACACATATGGTCGACGTTCTTAGTCCCTTTAATTACGAAAGGAATACATGCGAGTAGAAGAGCATATATAAAGCAACCTAGTATCGTGTTAGCAGATGAAGCAAGGAGGTAACAGGTAAGGAAGCCGTAACGTACTATGTAGTTCCTTCCGCGTGAAAGTAGACCCTAGTAATCGCGGCTTGGCGACAGATGGGACACTGCACAGGCGCGGGCGTGGATTCGAGTTGTTTGATGGTGAGGAATGGGCCAGTGGGATGAGTGGTTGGGTTAGAATAGGTCATGGGGTGTGTTGGTTCTGGTTGGCGAGGTAGAGCTGAGTCGAACTTTTCGCTTTGAGTTTGGGGAGGATTGTAGGTTGGTGGTGCGCCGGAGAAGTCGTTGAGGGGGACATGGTCCTGTTGATCGATGTTGTGCGCGTCGGTCGAGGCTAATGGCAAGAACCCGTGCTGTAGCTGATTCTCCAGTCCCAAGAGAATATTATGAGTTGATTAGGAAACAGACCCCTGGGCACACTATCGCCTTCTTACAGACGGCCTGACATCAAGACTTGTCGTCTTGAATGACAAAAATGTCGCCGATCTACGTCAATAGCTCGGTGCTCAGCTACCTAGGCTTCACTCATATCAAGGAAGTTGCCACGAGCAGTCACAGGTGTCACAAGTCCACTTTCAAAGAGGAACGAAACGTAATATAGCCCTGTTCCTCCTCTGTCTGATGGCTGAAGTTGGAACTTGAAAGATCATCCCAAGGTGATACAGCAGAATTCAGACTCTAATTTAGGATACCAGCAGATAGCAGTTTCTGGAAGTGTAGCAAGCTGAGAAGTAGCCCAACACATCCAGACTTTATGTGGCGGATAGTCGCGCGGTACTCGTCACAAATCATTATGCATGACTTCGTAGTAAAAACAAATAGCGGTCTCCTACAAAGTAGCGGGTTGAGAAGATGACTAAGAAATTCAAACATACCGTGGCGAAACCAGCACGGGAGACTTCACAAGTCATCTAAGGGACGAGATTAGTACCACATATCCTCATTTCTCGACCATAAAGTCACTGGGATGTAGATGTCACAAAGGAAAACTGATCTTAAGATTATTTCCAGGGCATGCTTCACAGCTGTTTCAGCCAGCATCGTGGCGCCCTTGTCCAATCTGGCTAGCTTTTCGGCGGTTGCCGTTGGTATCGTTGACATGAAAGATACACAGCTCCCTTCTCGCACCCTCAGGATCCAATGATACCTGATCACGACAACATCACTCCCAAGGCTCCCGATTAAGATCAGAGCCTGGCATGTCTGCGATAGGGTCAAGGCAGTAGAGCAGCACCCCACTCACACCTTTATCGACTAATTCCATAGGCTGCAACAGCACTCTATTCTCAGCATCATGGCTTCGAGAACCGAGGCTAACAAACTCCATGCCCAGGGCATTAAAGTAAGCCAGTATACTCCTCACAGTCTTCGAAACGGACGACTTCCTAAACCGACGGCATTATTACGATATTTCTTGCTTCGAGATCAGGCGTTGACCCATCTGAACGCAGGATATCAAAGAATAGAGGCACCCTCCACCACCTTCTAGAGGCCGAATTGGGCGGGTAATAGCTAAGCTCTCAGAAGAGGTTAGTCTTTCCGCGATGTGCTCAAACTTTATAATTCCTCAGAAGATTCTTTCGAGGGTAAAACCCGGTGTGAGGGGTGGCCATTGTGGTTTTCTGCCTACATGTATTCTGTGCCTTCTCCCTTATTGACAGAAGGCTCAAATCAACAAGTTCGAACTCCGATTATCAGTGGGCAGGTCAACCTCAGGCGTTGTTGGGCAAAGACAGTGAGAAAGGAATGTGAAACACTTGTCAATACGGTAGAATACTCTGCTCGACTAGACTACTTAGGTACACAATACCTTCCCAATCCGGCTGTTGTGTTAATGTAATCGCCGTAAAGCTAGGTCTAGATACCATACCCGCGATACATCGGTTTCGGTTTCAATATCGGCGTGCCCACCACATTAGTGGAAATCCCATCCCCACTATACCAATAGACGTCGTTATCTACATCCAACAACCTCTCCGTGCCTGGCCAGCAATTTGTGAAAGCCGAAACCGCAAAGCAGTGCTCCCTTGGTGCTGGACGATGCTGGGCCATTCCTTTAGACCTCCAGCAATAGGATTCCTCGATCCCGGGCCCTAAGTCACCCTTGGGGTAGTAATATTGAAGGCTTTCCTCGTCACCGAGGGTTTCGCAGTGCATGCGGCTATATTCCTTTCGGCTGCACATGTCGTTGTAGTCGTACGACCAGCGAAACTTTGTAGCGTGCATGAAGAGGGCATTTCGCTGGATCCTTGAGTCGAGGTCGTAGTTTGGGAGTGCTTTGCTTTCGGCGCAGTCACATGGGTAGGTATTGCCAGTACCCGAATAGATGCTGCTGATGTAGACGCCTCTGGCGTCCCTGCACATTGGGACTCTGAACATCCCATACGTCGAGTTTGAGGCCGCTATCGGGTCCGCTACGATACTAGGCCTGAGGTCGAGATCTCGGGCATTGTCATGGCGGTCCCAGTAATTCTTGGACGAGCGCGCAATGTCGTGCTGCGTGATACCCATGAATCCGGCACCCCTGAACTTATCCCAACCCGGTATGGGATACACAGTGCTCACGTGATCCCTCGACCGTTCCTCGAACTTGGGAATGCCGTAGAAAAAGAATATGGATTGCGGGTGTTCAGGCAAGCACACTTTGACGGATTCCGGTCCACGGTTGTCGGCTTCGCAGGAGGAGTCCGGCAGAACATCGACTTCGAGGCCGTAGATCCTCTCGGTTTCCCAGAGCTGGCCAATCACAGCAGAGTACCAGGCGTTCATGGTCTTGTGTTCCAATTCCTTGGTGTCTGCGAGAGTTGACTTGGTGAAATCGCTGCAAGAAATTAGTCCTGCACCAATAATACGATTAGATTGCACCACATACCCAGCTTCCAAGAATGTCAACATGTCAATGTTTGTGTTACCTAATGTCGACCCCTTCATGATTTCACGACTGCTCGTCGAGAATGTCTCGCGAGTGGCCATGAAGTCCGTATAGAGTACGTCACTGAGGTATCTAGTGGCAACAAGCTCATGATCGCTGAATAGATTAGTACAATGCGCACACGTTCAGGTAACTCGCAAGACACTTACGTGGTTTGGTCCTTTGGTTCTGGCTTTAAGGATTGCTCAAACAGATACATACTGAATACAGCACCCCATACGCCCTTCAATGCACTGAAGGGATCGACTGAAAAGCTTAAGCCTCCCTTAGTGATTCCTGGAAGTGAGACAGGATTCAGTGCATCGGCAGCGCTAAAAATGGCGTTGATCATGTACATAATGGACTTCTCGCTCATCCCTGTGTCGTGGACGACCCTATCCTCGTACTCGTCAAGCTCGTCAGCGTACGTGAAGGTCTCCGCCAGCACCTCCTTGCCAAGGGCCATTCCAAGTCCAGCGACATCCGTGGCCCCGAGGATGTCGTGGAACATGGCGTTGAGGTTCGAAATTCCCATGAAGACGTTAAAGGCATACTCTTTCGTTTTGATGGGCAGGTCTACCTTAAGGTCCTCGCAGCTCGATATGATCTATGTACAAATGTAAGCTAACGAGCGTGTAAGCGTAGGGAGATGGACTTACATCACAGTCGCGGCTGACCCAGCAGCGCGTCATCTGGGGCGTGACCTTGGGTGCGTAATGTGGGATTAGATAGTCTTTGACAAATTCTTCGTTGTCCTTGGCGGCGGAGGTGAACACCGTTAATTCACCACGTAACCAGTCATAGACGCCGCTAGCTTGCATGTCAGCCTTGGAGTAGCGACGAATACCACAGCTGTCACCGATGCTGGTGCTGGTAATCGGTGCCCAGCCTGTGCCATTGCTGCCTCTGTTGCTTGGTGGAGACAACGGGCTAGCGTTCGTTACCAAGACCAGGGAGCAAAAGCTTAAGAAAGGGAAGACGAAGCGTTGAGTGATACTCATGTTGTTGGTGTGTGGGGGTTGCTGGGTGATTTATGTTCTGAGTATTTTGGAAAAAGGAAGAGAAGCAGGAAGAGGAAGCAGTTTATATCTTAGTGGTGCTTAGTGGCTAAACATAAGAACATCTGAGCGCACCAGAACAACTGAGCGGACCAGAACAACTGAGCGCACCAGAACAACTGAGCGCACCAGAACAACTGAGCGCACCAGAACAACTGAGCGCACCAGAACAACTGAGCGCTCCAGAACAACTGAGCGCTCCAGAACAACTGAGCGCTCCAGAACAACTGAGCGCTCCAGAACAACTGAGCACAAAGATGTATGAGCGCAAGGACGTCTAAGCTCAATACCTGGTAGCCTCTGAGCTCTAATGCCGTTCCTAGGAACAGCTCTCCACAATCCGCTGAGATACATCACAAATAAGGTCAGTGGACACTGGACACGTTGCAACTCAATAGTTTTGCTTGTCCATACACCCACGACTTGGCACAGAAGCGGCGGGGACTGAGGTTTAGGCGCATGAAGGCATGCATGCTTTACCTGGTACTGGGAGCGCTACGATGAAGAAGTGAGCGTGATAGAATGGGGTCAAGGTGATCGAAATGCTGTGTGGATAGGTGCCTGAAGTGCGAACAGCAAGCTAGGCCGGATTGGGTAGGCCTATATATTTGCTGTACATGCGAGTGGAACAGCATATGTGACCTAGTGCAGCCCATCCATTGAAATTGTGTTAGTAGATGAAGCAAGGAATTAACAGGTGAGAAAGTCGCAAGTACCATTGTTCCTGCAGAAGATCAACATAAGAAACTTGTAGCATCACAAAGCGCCAAGCAGCATTGCAGTCACCTTGATTCCGCTCCATCTCACTTCTTCATCGTAGTGTTCCCAGCAACAGGCGTGACTCCTGTGCCAAGTCGCAAGCTTCGTACCACAACTTCCACACATGTGGTCGTCGTTTTTCGTCGCGTCAATTGCGAAAGGAATACATGCGAGCGGAAGGGGATGGGCCATGTCGAGATTTGACGCTTGATCCGAAGAGCTCGTATCGACTCCATTCAAAGAATCCTTCATCTGTCTCATCATTCTCCAGATCAACTATCCACATCGTCTCAACCTTGTTCTCATACCTCTCAACACGTCTGTAGCGTCCTCCTCTTCCACCATGAACAACAACACCATAACCTCGACCGACGCGCACAACATCGATCAACAGAACCATGTCCCTCTCAACGCCATCTCCCGCGCACCACCAACCTAATGAAGCCTTCGAACATCCTCTAGCAATCTACACACCCTCACTTTCCTTTATATCAATATCTCGTCCCCTCTCCTTCTCCTTTCGAGTCTTATTAGGATTTATCGAGTTCGACCATTGAAAACACCCTCATTATATTCCAGCACTCTACATATGAACTTTCTCAGTCACGGTCTTCCTTTCCTATTCGACGTCACCATCACGGTCTTGCTCGGGATCTGTAACGAAGAAGCATCTTGAAGCACCTCTCTGGCTCCCAGCACTCTCCACGAACCACCTTAGCTACTCATCTTGAAACTTACAGACAAACTTGGGATCTAGTAAAACAAGAGACAAGCAACAAATCTTGACTGATTGATTGATGTCAGCCTGTTATGTGAATTTGTAAAACGACGGAGGATCAAAAACGAGAGTGAACTTTCAGTAAACAATGCGTAGTGTGCCAGGCGCAGTTATACAAGCAGCAAAGGAGGACAGAAGCGGTAAGAAGGGAACGGTGGAGTTGTCTTTGGTCTGAAGATGTCGAAGTTATTGTCAGATGAGGAGCTTCTCCCTGTCGACCTGGTGGATTGCACATGAGGTCCAGGCTGCTGAAAGTTGTAAGGTCGACAATGTAGTTGTGTATAAAAGAGGTATGTGAAACTAAGATAACGCCTTGCCCAAAACCATTGCTTCCATTCTGATTGACCAGCCCGTCCGCTTTGTTATTAGTACGATACCAAGTACGCCTGAGCCAGCAAGACCAACCACTTTGACGCCATCCTCTGCCATGTCGAAACCTGTTTGCAGATGAACTCCAGGAATTACATAAGCTCTCTTCGACTAGTTCTCTTGATGAGCTTGATCACCCCTAATCAGCCGGACTCGAGACCATAGCCACGAAGCCTCGGTTTCTCGTCCCTGAACGGCGCAGGCAAATCTCGACTAGTGTCAGGATTGATACCCTTCTTGGCCCTCTCCGTGCGCGGTTTGCAATTTCTAGAAGCCCAGTCGACTGGCGACGAGATGAAGACAGCCGATTTAGCATAACAGGTGCCGTGACTGATGCCTAAACAATTTAAGAAGTCATGGATCACGCATACCTTGTCACGATCTCATTACGCAAGCAGCAACAAGTCGACAAGATAAAGAAGGCCGGCCAGTACAACTTAGTGCCGTGACTATTGCCACGACAATTCAAGAAGTTACAAATCGCGTATACTCTGTCACAATCTCAATGGACAAGCAGTCGGTGAGCAGTTTGAAGCCATCACGCCATGTACTTTCTCAGGACTCGGAGCTGCAACACGCAGAACGAATCACTAGCATGGAAAGCTGCTGCGACGAGTACCTAACTCTCCCAAATGCCATCATTGCTGTAGAAATTCAACTAGTTCCCGGGGAGCTTTATCGTGGATTAATAAGACGGAGTAGGCTTTGGTACAATCAAAATCTGTTGTGAGGACTACCCACCTTCATTAGTGACTTCTTCTGCTAATTACGTACTATCAGTTCCTAATGAGCTTTGATGGAGTTTTGTAATACCAAATGAACTCTTTTCATGGGTAAAACCCGGTGTGAGGAGCACTGTAGTACTTTGATATTAGCTATATCGCCTCTACCTTGCTGCACCCTCAATCAGCTAGGCCCTGAGATGGGTGCCTGTTGAATTGCGAATTCAGCTGATTCCCAGGATGTGAAGACTGCTGCAGTAATGACCAAGCTTTTCACTTCCACTGTGTTTGTTGTGTACTTGACGGCGAGCAGTATCAAAGCCAGATAATTCCTCAGGAGATTCTTTCGTGAGCAAAACCCGGTGTGAGGAGTGCTGCAGCACTTTAGTCTCCACCCTGCCACACTCTAATAAGCTAGGTCCTCCGACGGATGCATGCATGAGAGCCTAGTTCGGGTGGAACTACAAAACTCGCTTACCTATTTCCTCCTTGCTTCATCTACTAACACCATTCAGTGGATGGGCTGCACCAGGTTGTATTATATGCTCACCATCAAACAAGTCGAATCCGCGCCCGTGCAATGTCGTATTTGTCACCAAGTCATGTGAAAATAGAGGTGATATGTCAATGCACACCATGTTACAGTCAACCACGGTTCGGCTTAGACGCGTTTCATCTTTCGCCCCACCTGTTCTCTAGAGTCGTGTTTCAGAATTTGTAGATTGTATGTTACACAATGTATAGCTCGACAAAGCAGCCGTAAGGAAGTCTACACGCGTCAATGGACGATGGTGCTATTGCAGCTAAGTACGCCCTAGCCAGGCGCATTGTGACTGCCAAATCTTTGCAGGAACAGAATGACGTCCTGAGTGCAGGCCTAAACGAGCAGACTCGAAAACACAACAAGCTGAAACAGGCAAGATTCAATGCGTCACATGGTCGCGTTCTTGGATTCTTATCTCTTCTCACGTTAGTATCAAGCGCAATGCGAAAGAGTTCAAATGCTGACAGCTGCAATCAGAGTCCTCCACGTCATTGGCATCTACCTCTTCACGAAAGGTTTCCTCCTCACACGTCTCGTCCTCGACGATAAGTCTGACTGTGCATCGCCTCCTACATCACTGGACAATGATTACATGCTCGGTTCGCATGCGCAAGGATGCTGGCATCCAAAGACCTTCGAAAAAGCTGTTGTGATAATAATCGACGCACTACGCTATGACTTTACAGTACCATTCGTCTCTAGTCCTGGTAATCCGCAACCTCACCACTACCACAATGGCATCACCGCGCTATACGAGACTGCGGTCGAACAGCCAAACAACGCTTTCCTTCGACCATTTATCGCTGATCCACCAACTACCACTTTGGTTCGTCTCAAAGGACTGACAACCGGGACACTGCCCACCTTTCTCGACGCAGGGTCGAACTTCGCTGGTACTGCAATAGATGAAGACAATATCGTGGGACAGCTAAACGCAGCAGGACGACGTGTGGTACATCTGGGAGATGATACGTGGCAGGCACTCTTCCCGGACTCCTTCGACAAGAACCTTACAAGAGCTTACGATTCCTTCAATGTGTGGGACTTGCATTCGGTGGACAATGGGGTGAACGAGCATCTGATGCCACTACTGCAGCCTGGAAACTCGAGCAAATGGGATGTCATATTTGGCCATTATTTGGGTGTAGATCATGCTGGACATCGCTACGGACCAGATCATCCTGCCATGGCTGCCAAGCTCAAGCAGATGGACACAGTCGTCAGGGATATTATCAGACTACTCGATGATGATACACTGCTGGTCATCATGGGGGACCATGGTATGGATGGAAAAGGAGACCATGGTGGTGAATCCGATGATGAAGTTCAAGCTGCATTGTGGATGTACTCGAAACAGCCTGTATTCGGGCGGTCAAGAAAGGAGTTTGCAACGCCACCAGCGACGGCCAAGGAAAGGCCAGTCAATCAGATTGATTTGGTGCCTACTCTGTCTTTGTTACTTGGTTTGCCTATTCCATTCAATAATCTAGGAGGGCCAATCGAGGAGGCCTTTATTGGCAAGACTGGAGGTGACTACGCAAACCTTGCTGCGGTAAATCATCTCACAGCTTCACAAATATGGCGCTATCAGCTGGCGTACGCTTCATTCAGTAAGCGAGATGTTACTACTGCAGCGCGTTCGGCTGAATTGTTCGCCAAGGCAACGCTTTCCTGGGTTGGTTATGTTGGCGGCTACAAGAATGCTAGTCAAGCAGATTGGCATAGTTTAGCAGAGACTTTTGCTGCATATCAAGCAAGCAATCTAGCTACTTGTAAAGCATTATGGGCGCGCTTTGATCTTGTCAGCATTGGTGCTGGTGTCGTTGTCCTTCTCCTCACCTTGATGACCTTCATAAACCTGATCGGAGCGTTACAAGGTGACTCGATAGCCTGGATAAGGGAGCCAACTGGGCCTGGAGCTCTGTTATTACTGTCATTCTGTGTGGCAGGCTTCTCTTTATCTCAAATGCAGGAGAAGCTTACTATTGACTGGCCATTATCGCCTTCTACCAGCTTCCGCATATTCCTGTTTCTTGCAGCGATTTTCTACTGTTTCCACACGATGTCAAAGTCAACACAATCAGTGTCCTTGCCTAAATCTGCATGGAGCTGGATGTTAGTATTGTTCGTTCTTCTGCAGTCTGCTGGCTTTGGATCCAATTCCTTCACAATCTGGGAAGACGAGATCCTGCTGTTGTTCTTGAGCACTGCAGGAATCTTGTTCATAGCACAGTCTCTTCGTCTGCAAACGGCTGAACAACGAAGGCATGGTATATGGCACTCTGTGATCTTCCTAGTCGCGATTCGAGTAGCAGCCATGTCGCGACTTTGCAGAGAAGAGCAAATGCCCTGGGGAAGATCAACGTATTATGCTTCTGCGACTTCATCGACATCGGCGCCGTGGCAGTTGGCCGTTTCGTGGGTAGTAGCGCTGGTGCTGCCTGACGCTATCAAATCATATTACACGCTCACGCACTCCTACCAAGGCTCATTACCGATATGGCTAGGTGTAGCATTTCGAATCAGTATACTTTTGATTGCTGTGTTCTGGACGCTCGATGCTGCCGATGACGGTGAATGGTTTGTAGGCATCAGTAAAGAGACTCTGAAGACGGTGAGGATGTACGTTGCCCAATTTGTGCTCTGCCTAGCTGCGGGAGCTGGGACGGCTACTTTTGCATATATGTCACCTTGTATAGGCATAAGCACGTGGACTCCACCGAATCGATCAGCAGTGACCCCTGCGAAGGGCTTGTCGAAGAAATCACCAGAACCGGTTCCCGAAGCACAACGCCGTCCACAAATTGTTGTACAGGGGACGAAGAACTTGTATGGCTCTCACTATGCCACGCTACCGCTTACAGTGCTCTTGATTCCTCTGCTGCTTGTACAGAAGCCTATGGGGCAAGGAGCGCTGGCGTTGGTCGTTGTTGCGATATTCTCGATGCTGGAAGTCATTCATCTCCTGTCGGAAACTCCATCACCGCCCAAGGCTGGTCGATCTACAGCCAAGTCGGCGCGACCACACAATACAGCTAACACGACGACAGCACTAGGACCAGTCCTCCTGGCACTTCTTGGTCATTTTGCCTACTTCAAAACAGGTCATCAAGCCACGCTTGCCTCGTTGCAGTGGGATTCGGCCTTTATTCCCCTTCGCACGATTCGCTACCCATGGAGTCCTCTATTAGTGATAATGAATACATTCGCAGGACCTATACTATGTGCAGCTGCTGTGCCGGCTACCGTATTGTGGAGACGTCCTTACAGCTTCAAGGCGGACACAGAAGATGCTCCAGATGCTGGCGGAGTTGTCATCTCACCACCATCGTCACCTAACAAGTCGGCATTGAACCAGAATGGTTCAAGCAAGGTGCAGGTCTCTTCAAATGGCGCGAGTGATGCCGCACAAGATCAAAAGCAACAGGTTGATAGTCGAGAAATGGAACGGAATTACTTGCTCACGGAGGTTACGCGTGCACATATAACACATATACTCGTGTATGCAACGTACAGTCTTGCTACTACAGTACTAGCTGGCCATTTGCGAAGACACTTGATGCTCTATCGCGTCTTTTGTCCGCGGTGGATGCTCGGTAGTGCTATGCTTATTATAGCAGAAGTTGTGGGCATCTTGGTCGGTGTTGGAGGGACGAGGTGGACTGTAGGAAGTGTTGGAGGGCTATTTGGCTGGTAGTGTTGATAGATAGCGTATAATCAGGACTCAAGCTTTCAGAATAGCCCCGGTATCGCATCACGTTTCAGGATGTGCCCTATAATGCTTGGCAGGTTTCAGCTCAACCCGGAGAGTTTCCAAACGGTCGTCACCACAAACAACGGACAACACACTCAACAACTACAACCAACATCAATGTTACGATAGCACATAGCAGCACCACCATCTCTACGACTGCAACCAAGCATGAAAATCCGACTGCCCTTCCTATGGCCGATGCTATGGAAGTCTGCCACTCCAAAACCAACAACATCCTCATCCACCCTGGCTGCCCTCCCAACACATCAACAACACTATCCCCCCAAGATGTCCTCACGTTCAAAGCGACGGCTATCAACAACGCCCTTCTCCTCTACCGAGCCCGATCTTGCATTACCTCAACCCGCATACATACGGACCGCTGGCGCTTCAACACTTGCGCTCTCGTCTCATCATGGAACACACAGTATAAGTGGCGGTCCGACTCGGACAGCACAGCTACCACCTTATCGAGCACCATCAGAAAGAGCTGGGTTTCGGACGTCAGTTAAGCGGCGGCGACCAGATACGTTGACTCAACGATATGGTGTTGCCAATGAGCCTCCACCACAGTTCGCTGGACAGCGGCTTCTACCACCCAAGAAGGACTCGCAACCACCACCACGGCCTGCCTTGCCAAAACCTACGAAAGACGATATAGCACAGGCACAGACATCGTCCAACGATTTCCACCCTCCAATCGACGTAGAAGGACGACAAGTAAACCCGGCTCCAGACGAACCATTATCTACTGCTTCCATCGCGCCACCACTAGGACAAACAACAGGCCGTACACCTGACTCTGCCCCAGCTCAAGTCCCCGGGACTATACCTCTGACCTCTGCAGAAGCAAATTCAACACCGTCTGCCCAGAATCAGAATGCGCTTGGGCTGATTTTAGGCATGGAGCCTGCGGAGAAACCACCGCATTTGCAGGCGCCACCATATGTGCATCACTTCGATACATATACTCTAGTGCGGGATCTTCAAAAAGGCGGGTTCTCAGAGGATCAGGCAATCACGACAATGAAAGCAGTCCGAGGTATTCTAGCAGATAACGTCGAACTGGCCAATAACGGTATTCTAAGCAAGGGAGACAGTGAAATGGTAAGTCATGTCACACCAACAACCAAAGTCCCAAAGCACACGAAGCTAACATCACATCCACCCAGGCAACCTACCTCTTCCGCGCCGCCTGCCACGAACTCCGCACCGAAATCCGCTCAAACCGCCACTCGACCTCCGAGCGCATGCGCTCCGAACGCACAACCACGCAGCACGAAGTCGACATTCTCTCCCAAAAAGTGACGCAAGAAATCGGCACGCTCAAAGACAATCTCAAAGGCATGTTTGACGATCGCAAAATGGCCGTGCGCATCGAGCGCCGCGACGTCGAGAATAAAATACAGGAGCTCAATTACCGCATCACGACGCGGCTGACGAGTGAGATGAGGAGTGAGGTGGAGTTGCTGCGATGGGTGTTGGTGAGAAGAGTTGCGATGGCGTTGGGGGCGGTGGTGGTTACGGCGTTGGTTAGTATTAGGACGAGTACGTATCGCGCGGCGCAGGCGAAGGAGGAGGAGAAAAGGGTTGAGAAGTTGAGCAGGGGAATGGGTGTTGGTGGGGAGGTGTTGGCGGGGGTTGTGAGTGGTGGGGTTGTGGGTGGGATGCAGGCGGGTGATGATGTTAATCCTGAGCTGGTCTCGTTGGGATAGGGTTGCACATCTACCTGCTTGGTAAGGAAACAGATTCTTGTGGCTGTCGATTTTAGGTGAAGCAGGCAACCATCCCGGAAGGTAGGATCCTGGTCGGATGCATTTCACAGACGACGCGACAGAAGCGTACATTTTCGCACTAGTGGGAGCATTGCTGGCGAAATAGACCTTTCGTATCTATTCTCAATACATCCATGCATTACCAAGTACTAATAAACGACCAGGCTTGTGGGTGCTGTACGCAAACCACACACTACAGTCGACAATGATTTCGTGTTCCTTTTCGCCGTTCCAGCTTCCACCACTGCATGTGTGAGAAGACAAGCCAAGGGCCATTATAAATCTATCTGAAAGAACCACATTCCTTATCCAACTAATTCACTTCTAAAACGATCAAGCTGTGTTGATGCGCAGGCATGTCGAGATTGAGGATTATTATATAATCAACAAGGCTGAGCTGCTCAACCGCTTCCTCCTTCCTCATAGGCGAAACCACGTCCCGACTTCTCTCAAGAACGAGCACGTGTGGTTCCTCTGTCCATTCATTCGGTTCTGAAGCTGGCCAAGTACTTCCAGTACCTCGCTGCCATGTGTCACGTTGTGCTTTCAACCGCCAAGCAGGCGAGAGCTGAAGTATTCGAGTACCCCCTCGTCCTATCTTGTCCTACCTTCGTTGTCGCGTGCTCTCCCTTTCACACGATATCTGCTGAAGTTTCCTGATCTTCTACTCATCGTTTCTTCGTGATCGTTGTCAAAATGCAGAAACTACAACACAATATGAGAGGCACCCTCCGCAAGGACGCGATCGAAGTAAAGGCGGACTATGAGGGCGGATATACCAGCGATGATACCAGCAGTATAGGTAAAAGTGATATCCTATCAAGAGAAGGTGTTGATCCAGTGTTGAGTGCGAAGATGCACTTGGTGAACAATGCGATCGACGAGATTGGTTTCACAGGCTATCATTGGAGACTGTTTGTGCTAAATGGGTTCGGATATGCGGTCGACTCCCAGATTCTTCTTATCCAAAGTATCATCGCTGGGAAGGCTGCCCTTGAGTTTAATCCTGGCTTTAAGAATGGAATGACAATCGCCGTGTACGTCGGCATGTTGGTGGTAAGTGTCCTTGGTGTATGGCTTAACCACAAAAGATGCTGACTCCTGGTAAGGGAGCTCTGTTCTGGGGCCTATCTGCAGACGTGATAGGCCGCAAGTACGCCTTCAACTACAGTCTGATGATAGCTTCGGTGTTCACTATCGTGGCTGGTGCGTCGCCAAACTGGATCGTGTTAGGTCTATTCGTCTGCTTAGCAGCGTTTGGGGCTGGTGGCAACCTTGTGTTGGATACTGCAGTCTTTCTGGAATATCTACCAAGTCAAAAACAGTACATGCTGACATTAATGGCCTCCTGGTGGGGTGTCGGGCAACTGATTGCTGGTCTGTTGTAAGTCTTGAGCAAGATAGACATATATGCGGTTGTGTGCTGACTACTTAGTGCCTGGGCTTTCCTGCCGAACTTCTCAGGTGAATGTACTACAACCGTAAACTGCACATACGATAACAACAAGGGCTGGCGATACGTGTGGTTTGCAAATGGGGCTTTGATCCTCGTAATGTCACTACTTCGAGTTACTGTGCTTCGTCTCAAGGAAACTCCTAAGTTCCTGCTCGGCGAAGGTAAAGACGCGGAAGTGGTCGAGAATCTTCAGTCTATTGCGACAAAATACAATCGTCCCTGTTCATTTACACTTGAGCGTCTTCAAGCCTGCAACGCTTATGGCGATGGTACCTACGGTCTTGGTTCTCATGCATCCTCTCGCTTCTCTTTCCGTGAAGTGGGCGTCCACCTCGCAGGACTCTTCGAAACGCGCCGCATTGGCCTCTCCACTAGTTTGATCTGGTTCTCTTGGCTTTTGATCGGTCTAGCTTACCCGCTCTACAACGTCTTTCTCCCAACGTACCTAGCTACCCGTGGTGCAGACTTCGGCACAACGTCACAATCTATCTATTGGCGCAATTACGCCTTCGCCAATCTGTGCAGTATCCCTACGCCTGCTTTAGCAGCGTGGATATGTACAACCAGACTAGGCAGGAAGTACACGATGGTAATTGGTGCTCTCCTGACCATGGCGTTCTTTTTCGCGTACACGCAGGTCAGGAACAACACTCAAAACTTGGCCTTCACGTGCTTGATCAGTGGTCTGCTTAACATCTACTATGGTACTCTGTACGCCTATACTCCTGAGGTGCTGCCCAGCGCCCATCGTGGAACTGGAAACGGAATTGCTATAGGCTTCAATCGTGTCATGGGTATTATGAGTGCGATCGTCGCAACATATGCTAATGTGAGTAGTTTTGAAAGTACATTTCTTCTGTGAGCTTCGTGCTAATATCTCGTATAGACTTCGACACCAGTCCCCATCTTCATCTGCGCCTGTCTTTACATTGTCATGGCTGGAGTAGCCATTGCGTTCCCATTTGAGCCCGCCGGTAGGAGGAGTTCTTGAGCTCGTCAGCTCACTGCATTGGCACGTCTCATGCTCAACGCAAAGATTTTGCATGCTGTTGGCAATGCTGAATTTCAAAATTGCAGTTTCAAGGTGCAATGGGAGAAGATCAGGTCTAGTTATATACCCCGGCTTGGCAGGAGCCGCGCGAATTGTGAGTTATGAAAATATATACGAGGTTATGACACGAATGTCATGGAGATTTTGAGGACCGAGATGGTCTACTTCGAAGCTTGGCAGATCGGAATATGCTCCATCGCTCTCCATTGTCCCGAAGATGCGTCACAATCTTTTGTTCCATCCTCTTCTGCAAAGTATACATTCTGTGCTTTCCCATCCTGCAACACTGTCGCCGAAATCCCACTTCATACCAATGACAGAAATTGTAGAAGATGAGCGAGACATCGAACTCGAATCCGTAACAGCCATCTACCCAGAATTAGAAAGGGTCCAATCCCACATCGCCACTCTCGACATCGAAATCATTCCCGCTGCACCTCTACGTATCACCTTCAAGCCCGACGCCTTACCCATACCTCCTCCTACAATAGATCTATGCCATCCCAACTCGACAGGAAAAGTCGACGCTATACAATATGCGCAAGTGGCAGCTGCAGCGATAGCACCTCCAGATGAATACCTATTAGCATACCTACCAAGTCTACATTTAAACATCACCTTACCGCAAGGATATCCAGAAGAACAGCCTCCGCATTTCGAGCTTAGTACGACACCGTCATGGCTTTCATCAGACAAGATTAAAGAACTAGAAGGAGAAGGAGAGAAGCTATGGGAAGAGTACGGCCGGTCGCAGGTCGTCTTCGCCTACATAGATTATCTCCAACAAGAAACCGAACTAGCCTTTCGACTTGATAGCATCATACTACCACATCATCTAAAAGAACCATTACTATCACACGCCAGAACAGCCAAAAGGCAGAAATTCAACCAAGGAACGTTCTCCTGTGGCATATGTCTCGAACCCAAAAAAGGATCAGCCTGTCATCAACTCCGACATTGCGGCCACGTCTTCTGTATATCCTGCCTCCAAGACACCTACAATTACGCCATAACCGAAGGTGACATCGGCGCAATAAAATGTCTAGATCCCGATTGCGGAAAGCGAAATATGACAGCAGCGCAGCGCAGGTTAAAGAAACAGAAAACGCTACATCCGAACGAACTGCTCGAGATACCCATAGAACGAGCGCAAGTGCAGCGATATGCCGATTTGAAGATTAAGAAGAAGCTGGAGAGCGATAAGGGCACTATATATTGCCCAAGGAAGTGGTGTCAAGGTCCAGCGAGAAGTTTGAAATATGCACGATATGATAAGGTCGATCTCGAACAGTATCCGGAATCCTCCGATGAAGAGGAATCTGTAGAGCAGTCCACTGGTGAACCAGCACAGACACAACCAGCGCGGTATAATTACACCAAACCGCCGCCAGATCGACTCGTAAGTCTTTTCGCTCAGTCACAATAGATCCCTTTACTAACGCATCACTTTCGTACAGTCTGTTTGCTCCAAATGCCAATACGCCTTCTGCCGCATCTGCCAACGCTCCTGGCACGGCGAACACATCAACTGCCTCCCCAGCACAACCACCGAGCTCACCGCCGAAGAGCAAGCGTCCTACGATTACATCCGGCTACACACTTCAGCGTGCCCGAGCTGTTCCGCGCCCTGTCAGAAGACGCACGGTTGTAACCACATGATTTGCTACCAATGCAATACGCACTTTTGCTACCTTTGCAGTGCATATTTAATGGCTGGGGATCCCTACCGACACTTCAATGTGCGGGAGAGTGAGTGTTTCATGCGGCTTTGGGAGCTTGAGGAGGGAGATGAGGGAGATCATGCTATCGGTGGTGGTGGTGGGGTGGGGAGGGGGAGAGAGGAAGCGATGGCGAGGAGGGATGAGTTGGCTCAGCAACATCTTAGAGAGGCGGAAGCGTTTCAGTTGAGGGAATTGGAGATTGGATTGGCGGAGGAGGGTTTGACGACGTGATGAGACACCTTACGAACGAGATAGAAGAGCAGGCCACTCTTCATAATATCAACGCTCACCAATTAATGTACAGTATCCTAACTCATGTTATCGCTGCAAGCCCTGGCACTTCTCAGAATGTGGCTGGAATCATCCTCACTTTGACTCCACCATGCTTGAAGCCGACCAAGCCAGTCACTATCTTCGGCACATCCTCTGTTTCGCAACTTTCGATGCGTTCATACTGCTGCACAATGCGAACCATAGTGTAAGCGACTAAAGTCAGGCCCATCTGCTGTCCTGGACATGTACGCGGACCTAGAACTCAAATCAGTATGACGATCTTGAAGAAGTTCCAACGTATTCACCGGCGTTGAATGGAGCATATGCAATTGTCGGCCGGGCTGTGTACCAACGATCTGGCCGCCATTCATCGGCATCTTTGCCCCAGTACTCTTGATCACGTTGCATCTCGCGAGTGCTCCATATAACATCGGTGCCCTATGTTTCATATAGGTCAGTTCAACATCATTTAGGTTTCTTTGATAGGACATCTCACCTTTGGCACAAATATTGGCAGGGAGTCATCTGCACCACCACCTCTCGGTAGGGTCGTATCCTGCGCGGCGGTCTTCAATGATCGCGTGATAGGTGGTTCTAATCTGAGGGCCTCTTTGATACAGTACTGGAGATAGGTGCAGGCTTTGAGGGCTTCGAAGCTCAATGGCTGTTCAGGATTGGCGATGTGTCCGAAATGTTGGACTACAGCCTCGCGTAACAAGTTGTATGTTTCTGGATGACGGGCCAGATAGTAGAACATCCAAGTCATGACGACGGCTGCATTATCCCGAGTAGCGATGATGAGGCCAAGGATCTCTGACCGGAGTCGAGTATAGCTGTCTGTAACTTGGACGAGCTCGTCGAACACTCTATGGGTCGGCATAGCATCTTGCAAGGTAGGATTAGCATGCTTAAAAGCGTGGACACGAATCCATTTCGGCATGGCCTTCTTGTCGACAATATCGTGACACGCCTTACATGCTCTGCGAAATGCTGGAGAATCTGCCAACATGTAAAGCTTGCCTAACATGACACGATGGATCAAGTAGCCCTGTGCAAGACCGAAGGCGGAAGCGAATAACTTGGCGTCTTTGTCGTCGACCTGACTGGAAGAATTGGTCAGACCGTAGAAGTCCATGGAGATGACAAGGGTGTGGTATTCGAATAGAGATTGGAGTTCTATCGTGCGAGTCCCTCGCTTGCCGTGATGCTCAATTTCTTTAAGTAGAGCAGCGGTGTGCATCTCATAAGCGTTGAGATCGTTGACACGCTCCCTGGTCACGGCAGGACGGATCTTGTTACGAGATTGCTTCCACGCATGGCCATCTATTGAGAGCTAATGGTTGTTTAGCATGGTGATATACTTCAACTAAGGGATGAAAGACTTTACAATTTGATATCCAAGCAAAGGCTCCAGTGAATGTCTCCGTCCTCCAACGAGGAAATCGGGAAACTGGGATACCAGAATAGCATTGATATTTACGGGATCTGTCGTATAGACGGTCGTGGTACCGAGTCTGCTGAATCCCATAGTCCGGACTGTGTAACCACTCTTTTCACAAAGACGATCCCAGGTGCTGCGCTCGAAGGTGTGGAGAGTGTTGTCCCAGGCAGCGTAGATCTCGCTGAACAGCATATGCAGGTCTAGGATGTCCCACCATGGCCTGAATGGGGGCACTGGTGCAACACCGCAGCCGGCAGGTGGAAGCTTTGAGGTTGCCTGGATGAACCTATAGATGACGAAAGCAATGGATAGGAGGCAAGCATAGGCGACGAGGAGCATCAACGACATATCTGCTGTGACAGTCGAACAGGTTGGACTTGTGGAGTGCTAGAGGAAGTGCTGTCAGAACCAGCAGGGGCAGTATTGGGGCCTTTATCTATTGCTCAGGGCTAACTCTGCAATGCCCACAAGATCAAAGAGCTGTAGCGGCTGTGGCACAGAACCTCATCAGCGTCTTGGACTGGGTTTGCTGGCGTCTGCGGTGAGATTTCATCGCGTGCTGTGTCACTATCTGAAACGCCAATACTGTACATTGGTACAACACCTCTGTGTTGGACTCTTCTGGTGCTGAATGGCACAGCCCTTATCTTTCAGCTTGGCAGCAAGTTAGAAAGAAAAAAGAGGCGATACAAATGAGCTCATGTGACCAGCTGAGAAGTGGTGTCCAGCTTATCATCGCCGCATGTCTCGAATTCAGCCCCCAGCTCGCTTGCTGACAGACACAGCGTCGCGTAGCTGCCTTCCTCTATTAGGTCGTTGGTAATGTCTTGGGATGCCAATTATTTTTATCTTTGCATATATCGCCGCTTCGGCTTGTCAGCAATAATGCGAAAACAAGGATGTTTGGAGCGAGCGCCTTCTGTCGGCGAAGAGCCAGCGCTTACTGACACTTTGTGCGAGTGCATACCTCTTTCCCAAAGTGTACATTACCGAACCCTGGACCCTTCCTTCCCTGTATCTGAGAGCGACTTTAGAACAGTGCTTCATCTCACCTATCCAAGAGACGGACGGACGAAGAGTGCATTCTATCATATCTCCAAGAACTCAAACATGGCAGACAGCATCGCGAACACCGATACGAGAGTCGCTCTCACTCCTGTGCAAGATATCACTGTTCACGAGGACCTGAAGCGCGACTTGTGTTTGACAGTAGCAGAAGAAGAAGCTTCATCGCAACCATGGAAAGCTGGACAGCGTGAATGGTTGATAGTTTTTTGTTTATGTATTATCAATGCTTGCGTCGCTCTCGACGCGACTGTCGTTGTGCCTCCTCTGCCTGTTAGTACTCATCACCGCACAAACAGACATTGGACGTGACTAACTCTAAAGACCATTGCCGAAGCTATTGGTGCTGATGCTGTACAAGCTTTCTGGATAGGTAAAGGCGGCAAGATACTTCATGCGTATTCCATTACTGATACACCTGTCTAGGCACTGGCTATCTCATCCCTACTGCCGTCTCTCAGCTCTTCATCAATGGCTTGAGCGAGAGCTTCGGTCGTCTTCCACTCCTTCTGTTTTCCATCACTTGCTTCACCACGGGAAGTATCGTGGCAGCTCTTGCACACCACGTACCTCAAATGTTGGTGGGACGCGTCATTCAAGGTGTCGGCGGAGGTAACGTCATTCTACGCTCTGTTTTATACTGCCATCGCTAAATTGAACTCAGGAGGCATTAACTGCTTGACTTTGGTCATCATCACCGACATTATCCCAATGAAACAAAGACCCAACTTTTTGGCATTTCCACAGTATGTCCTACCATGGGCACATCTGTACTACAACAGCTGACAATGACCAGGTTGACATGGGCTTTGGGGACAATGATTGGCCCGTTGATAGGTGTGTTTCAGAATCCGCCAGCACTCGACAATAGTGATCAAAGAACCAGGGGGTGTCCTGTCGTCCTCATGGCGCTGGTGCTGGTGGCTGAACCTTCCCTTCTGTGGCATCGGTCTCGTCATGGCACCACTAGTTGTCAGAGTTGATCGACGAACCGAGAAACTTCCTCCTGCCACAGCACTGGCCCGGATCGACTGGATCGGCGCTACGCTCTTCATCGCTGGCCTCACCAGTTTCCTTGTAGGTCTTTCTTTCGGCGGTACAAACTACCCTTGGCGGTCGTACCAAACACTACTGCCACTGGTTCTGGGTGCCATAACGACTATCATCTCCCTTCTTTGGGAGGCTCGATGGGCTATGCATCCATTCATTGAACTGTCCATATACAAGAGCTATTCATGCATTGCCCTAATGTTGACGACCTTCTTGCAGGGCTTTATGGTAAGATGCCAGACACGACTTTTATTCAATCACGGAAACTTACCCACTCGTCTAAGCTATACCTCAGCCTCTACGTCTGGAACCTCTACTTCCAAGGCGTCAAAGCCAGAACACCCTTTGGCGTCGGCGTCGCAATCCTCCCCGTCATGTGCTCAGTCATGCCTGCCTCAATGGTCACTGGCGTCCTAATCGCACGATTCGAACACTATAAGCTCCCTCTTCTCGCCGGCTGGGCAACGATCGTCCTAGGCAACGGCCTCGTCGTCCTCTGGGATCTAAGAACATCTACTGCTGTGTGGGCTTTCACACAAGTTCTTGCAGGGCTGGCACAGGGGATAGTCCTAATCTCGACGTTCGTCGCGTTGCAAAGTCAAGTTCCTGTAGATCAAATGAGCCATGCAGCTGCCATGTATACCTTTTTGCGCGAACTGGGACTGAGCTGTGGAGTAGGCATTGGTGGGACGATCTTCCAAAACAGTCTGAGACATTGGCTTACTGAGGCGCATTTGCCGGTCGATATTGCACTCAACATTGAGGCATATGTGGGACAACTCAACGCAATGCCTCCTAGTCATTATGTGACGTCTGTTCGGGTGGCCATTGCGTCTGCCAACAAGAATGTGTTCGAAGTCTGTCTTGCGTTTGCTGGATTGGCTTTGTTGTTGGTGGTTGGCGTGAAGCAGGTTGCTGGAAGTGCGCGACCGCTTAGTGAAGGAGAAGGACATGGCGAGACGATGTTGATGAAAGATTTCGCACCCGAGTCGAATAAAAAAACGCCGCGAGAGAGTGGGTGGTCAAGTGCGAGAGTGAGTGAGGATGGGGCCGTTGTGTGATAGGGTCACGTCTTTATAGCAGAGTGGCCTTGGTCGTGGTGCCTGACGAATGATTGATCTACGGATTATGAGGGATGTAATCACGAAATCATGAATGATTCGATTTGCCCATTCGTGCTCTCCTAGATCTATTCTAGCATCTAAATGGTGGTGAATAGCGAGATTGTTTAAGCAATAAACATTTGCTGAATGACCATCAGGAAAAGTCGTACATGATTAGCAATTGCGGGACCGAGTGTCCATACCACGCTGCAGATGTGCGCAGCATGTACTAACCGTTTTTAGAAGCGTTCTCAAGGCTCAGCTGAGAAAGATATACATGATGTTTTCGTAAGTCGTAGTTTAGGAAACACTGTATCTTTGCATCTTGAGACAGTTGGCGATCCAAGGTCATTTCGTGATTACAAGCTTTCGAATACCTTTCTTTTGTGTTGACGTGGTAGTGACAGATGAACCTAAAGGTATCCTCCAGCTTGTTGCATGTAGAGCACGACACTGGAAACGATGATTCCGTTGTGCGTCATCGTCTCCCATAGAGCTTCGCCTTCAACCTATCTTGTGCCGTATTCCCCACCGGTGCCTGCGGTTGTTGCTGCTGCTGTTGTCCTCCAGCCTCATCACCATAACCCGACGCCGCGGGCGTACCCTGCCTCCCCAACCTCAAGCTCTGATAACTGCCGTCTCTCTGACTAGGCAACGGTCTCGCTCCACCTGCAGAATTCGGTGACAGGAAATTCGTACTCGCCGCAGACGATGGTGGTGGTCTTCCTGATTGTTCTTGCGCCTGCTGCTGATACGATTGCGGTTGCGGTTGCGGTTGCGGACTTATCCCACCAACTCTCAACGCACTGCCTTCACTCCTCCTCAAACTCCCACTCCCTTGCGTTGCCGTCGTCGCCGGTCCAAACAAATCACTCAGTCCCCTCCCTCCACTCGTCGGTCTCGACGCGCCCATTTCCGGGCGAAGACTACCACTGTTCCAAGATCCACTGCTCACTGCACCACCACCACCACCACCACCACCACTAATTGGTCGGCGCGGATCAGGCGGTAGCCAGCCTGGAAAAGGCTTTGACTTCTCGGTGTAGTAGGCGCGGAGGACGCGGCAGACGTGGGTGTCGTCTTCGGTGTCGCCGTCGCGTTCGTCGGAGGAGAGGGGGAGGAGTTGGCGCCGGAGAGTGGTGTATTTTGAGGTTGTGTTTGTGAGGAGGTTGGAGAAGGTGGAGGTTGCGCTGGAGAGGTAGGATGTTGGCATGGTTGGAGAGTTAGGGGAGAATGGAGGTAGGTAAGATGGTGTGTGAGGAGGACGCGGAGATAGAGGGGTTGGTGCGGTGGGGTAGGTCGAGAGGGTGTGATTTTAGAGCAGATGGCTGGATGTAGATGGAAGTGTTTAATGAGATGACAGTGTTGATTGATTCTTCAATTGGAGAACTGGATTATCGTAAGCATCTCTTGAGGTCAAGCTTGATTGTTGATTCCATGTCGTCGTCGTCCATTGCATCCATCTTACGGAGCTAGCTCCGCCGAAAGCCCGAGCTCTTGCCTCGTTCAAGTATCAAAGCACCAAAGAACCTACTCGCAATGCGCTCCCGCATACTGCCAACATGTGAAGCCTTCTCCAAAGCTCGGCCACGATCGCCGCTATATCCCTCGTCACAAACAGCCCATATCAAGCACAAAGGCCATGTCCACCGACCAAACCACAACTTCAGGTCATATCCTCCTGCACCACATTCATCACACAAAGCTCTTCCCTCAGCAGCCCTTCCAATCCGCACTCTCGTCACCCTAGCCCTCCCCCTGCTCGGCTACTTCACCTACATCTTCTCCGCGCCCAGCACACCAGAAACACTGAATCCCCAAACCTTCACCCACTTCACTCTCCTCTCTCACCAGCAAATCTCCTCTACAAGCAGCATCCTCACCCTACGGCCACCACATGCTCCAACCGCAGCAGAAGAAGATCCCTACATTTCCTTCTGGGACGCCGGAACCTGGTCCATCGAGATCAAGCAGCCACAGTTACAGATCGCACGGCGGTATACTCCATTGCCTGCAACGCTCATCCCCAGCACGAGCACGACACGTGAGACAGAGTGGAATGATGCACAAGCGGGCGATATAAGGCTATTAATCCGCAAGTACGAGACTGGAGAGGTATCGCGCTATCTGCACAATCTCAAGCCTGGCGCAACAGTAGAGGTACGAGGAGGATACACCGAGCTAGAAATACCGCAAGAGACGAACAAAGTGCTGTTTCTAGCTGGAGGAACAGGAGTCGCGCCGGCGGTACAAGTTGCGAGTTGTCTTGCTAGGAGGGGCATACAAGCGCTGTCACAAACGCATACGCAAGATGCGGGAATGGCGATATTGTGGGCGAATAGACGGGCTGAGGATGCCTCTGGAGGGTCTAAAGCTGTGAAATCTGATGAAGAGATGAATGAGATGGTTGCATTAATGCAGGATCTTGAGGCGAAGGCAGAGAAAGTCGCGGATGTAGAGGTGAAGACGATGTATTTTGTGGATGAGGAGAACCGCTTTATCCAGCAGAAGGATGTCGTCGCTGAGCTTGCGAGGTTGGAAGGGCAAAGCGGCAACGCTCCAGGCAGGATAGATGCCGCGGAAGCACACGAAAAGCTCATCCTGATTTCTGGACCGGACGGTTTCGTCGAGTATTTTGCTGGACCTAAGAGACTGACCATCGACGGAAGAGAAGTCAACGGTGTGACTGGAGGACTTTTATCGCAGATGAAGCTAGACGGGTGGAGGGTCGTCAGACTGTAAAGAACTAGATTAGACTTTATGTAACGTAATTCATGACTTCGTTTATTATTCCATAGACGACTGCTGTACAGCTTTTTCTTAACTGGTCTTCAACACATTATATCCTCATCAGATTAGCCTCTCGATCGATACCACCTCTGAAAAGTTCCTTAATCACAACGCCCTCTTCTATCGTCTTCCGAATGATACCTTCGACGTGCTTTGGTTCGACTCGACCATACCATATCCCTTTTCCTGCTAGCGGATGTCCTTGTTTTTCCAGTATTGGTGGAATGTATATTATCACATTCCCTGCGAACTTATGGCCGCCGATATGGCTTATCTGACTGATTTCGCTTTGTGTTGTCGTCGTTGTTGATTGCGATTTAAGTGCGTACTTGCTCGAGCGCAATTTGTCCTCGAACTCTCGTTGCAGTATTGGACCTAGGATGCCGCATCGACTATCGCGCTCGCCATGGCCACATATTAGGATGTGAACGTCGTTGATTCCTTCTATTTGCAGTTGTTTGGCGAGTTCGGGCTGACGTTGGAGGTGTGCGGTTGCGTTTTTGAGGAGGAGGGAAGCAGCGTTGTTGGGGTTTAGTTTGGTTGGGAGGATGGCGCCGACGATGAAGTTGGTCATGGATGTGACGTTAGTTGAGAGGGAAGAGATGCGCTTGAAGGAGGGGAAGAGTAGGGCTGTTTCTGGACTGGAGGTGGTGGCGGAGGATGTTGTGATCATTACGTTGTGGTATGGCTGAAGTAGGAAGGCGATGCTTGTAAGCTTGGTTTGGACACGTATATGAATTGCTGAGCGGTTAGTATTCTACTCACATTGGCGTATTTGCCTTTTGGTCCTAGCGCATCTTTGAGATGTTTAACAAATGGCAGGTTGGGATCTTCCTCTATTCGACTTGTCCAATCTGTACGACCGGTGGAGATCATGACATGTTCGTGGTAAGCTGCCATTGTGCCATCGAGTGGTTTGTCGCGCTCAATGTCGAGACCTGTGGGCATATCTTGGCAGGCGCATGTTGGTGAGGGACATGAGGAGATTGTGGTTATGCAGCGTTTGGTGTGGGTGGCCGTGAGTGTTTGTCGCAGCGATTTCGATGCGCGCAGTGGGCGGTAGGAACCAGTGATTCGGAAAAGCAATGTATGTGAGCGCAGTACTCTTGTGGATGACATGGTGATATAAGTCAATGTTTCAGGTTGGTTAGAGACTGTTTCAGAAGTTTAGGTTAAAGAAAGCCAAGCTTTGCGGGACGTCGATCATGCACCGCCACAGATGACGTGTGTGGCTTAGTAATCTCTCCCTTGGTTTTTGCGACTGGCCCTAAGGACGATTAGTGACACTTCTCCTACCACCTCTGTGCTATCTGTGCTACATCTAACCAACAACTGCTCTCTCCGTCTCTCTCTGTCTAATACGTTGCGGAATCATCTACACGATATATAAAGCATATCGTATCACATACTTTAGCCATCTGAAACACATTGGCGCCGGCAGGATCGTCCGAGACCCATCACACCAAACTCAAAACACGAACAGCATGCCTCTAACCAAATCCAAATCACCCACCCGCGCCGAGAAGGAGAAGTCCTCGAAATGGAATCCCTTCCACAAAGACAAGACAAGACATGAGGATGGCATTGCTACTGTGGGCCAGTCCGCAGAGCGCGACTCGGGATATGGGAGCAGTCACACTGGATATCCGTCAGACAATAGCTTTACAGGCAGCACCCAAGGACTATCGGGACTGTCGCAGAATACCACCAACAGCACACTAGGTCCAGGAAGCAATGTCTCCAGACCTGCGCCTTCTGCTCATAGTCCTCAACAGAGCAACCAGACGATGGAGACCTCGGTCGATGCTAGTACTGGACAAACCATTACCACTACAGTATGAGCCTAATCCTAAGAGTTGCGTAGAGCGTCATCACTGACATGCTATTCCTAGACTACCACCACTACCACGACGACGACGATAACTACCTCTGGTCCTGGCGGAACACACACAATTCAAATGCCCAACGACGAAGTGCCTCACACAGCTACTACAAACAACAACGATCACTCGTCGAATACATCATATGCCGCGCCATCGGGTCTCCCACCTACACAACAACATCCACCAACACAACACCAAGCTCCTATACAACAAGCACCACCCACGCAATATTCAGCTCCTCCTACGCAGCAACTACCACAAACTCAACAACATCCTAACCATCCTTCTGCGCTGTCCCGCGACCACCATGGCTCAGCGATTCCTGAGCGCAACACAAATCGTCAAAGTCTTCCTAATGACGCCAACATTTCCTCCCCTCGATCCTCATCCCGTCCGGGTTTCCGCACGGACGAACCAGTGAGCGCAAACTCAGCTACAGCTCCAAATTTTTCATATCCCACCTCGCGATCACAACAAGCACCACCAACAATGGCCCATCCGACCGGAGACTCCACACCTCATCTATATGGCTCTTCATCAGGTGCTGTCCCAGCGTCGAGAACAGAGCCTACAACTCACTCGTATGGTGCTTCTTCAGCTGCTGTTCCAGCTTCAAGGACGGAAGCCGCACCGCCTGTATACAACTCACCTGCCGAAACTGAAGTGCAACATCAACAAGTGGAAAAGAATCGATCTACCCTAGGAAATCTCAAGAAAGCCGCATTAGGAATACATGTACGCCACAACGTCGTCCTTTCATTCTACAGACAGCTAACATTCTCCTATTAGGGCGCAACAGAGGCACTTCGCGGCACACTCAATTACTCCATCGACAAGAATATTGGACATACAGACCCCGCAGTTCTGGAGCGTGAACGTCAAGTGATTGAGAAAGGGAAGGCGAATATTGATCCAGAGTATATGGCTAGATTCAAGAATAGTCGGGTAGGTGGCATGATGGGCAAATCTGATGGGACTGGAGTAGCTAGGAGGCAAATCGGTCCTATGGCGCCTACGAATGCAGGAACAGGAGAGGGAGTGTCGGGAACAGCGGTAGGGAGGAATGGTCTGCAACCGACGAGGAGTGAATTGGAGGGTTGAAGCAGTACATTTGTTATACGAAATGTAGCTCCTCTACACCTTTTCTGCCTCTGCAGCTCTACCATAAGATACATAGGTCTTCTCCTTCCTAATATGAATTGAGTTTAGCTAAGCTTTTAAAGGAAGCTCAAGCATAAGTAAGCATTAAAAGAAGCCAATGCCGAGGCGAGGGCTGTGGAGAAATCCGATTTGTGCGATTCCGTGTATCTTTGTCACCTCTATCTTTTCACCTGCATGAAAAAGCGGGCTGATCTTGTGATAAGCTTGAAGGATTTACATAAGATAAAGACCATGTCATGCCACCCACGCGACCTCTCTTCATGAATAACCTTTGATAATCTGTTGTAATTCCATTGTGAATCCTTTTCCAAAATGGACAAAATCAAAGACACCACCAACGACGTCCGCTCGCTTGTCCGCGAGAAAACCTATAACGCTAGACTTGCTTTTACGAGCTGGAGCGATTTCAAGGCTTGGTTGCAGGTTCCGAAGTCGAATGGAGGCATTCATCGGTGGTCGAATGAGGATCTTGATCCTACGCCGGCGGAGAAGAGGAATTGGCGATGGTATGTCTGATTCTGACATATGAAAAAAGGCCTAGGAGGCTACTGTGACAACGTTGTCTGCTTCTACCACTTTTGTGCAGTCATTTCCGTACCTACTTCAACTCATCTCGAGTACCCATGCCGTCATCTTTACGATAATAGCACTTACTATACATCTACCTGTCTTGTACAGCAGCCTCCCTAGTTACTCTCTTCTAATCTCTACAATAGGTGGAATTATGTGATTTTCTACTGGGCGCTATCTTTTGGCAACTGGACACTAGGAAGCACCATGATAGGTACGTTAATAGAAGGTTCTAGTAAGCTAATCTATTAATACTGTATAGGCATCGGCTTAAACTGGTATCAAGCCATCCTAGTAATTTTCCTATCCCAAGTCATCAGCTCGCTCGCCCAATTCGCAGCCGCAAGAGTCGGAAGTACCTACCACATTGGCTTCCCAGTCGTAGCCAGATCAGTGTTCGGAATGTGGGGGGCACTGTACTACTGCGGCGCCAGAGCTGCACTTGCCATCATCTGGTACGGAGTGCAGCTGTATGCAGGCTCGGCTCTAGTCGGCAATATGCTTCGAGCGATATTCGGACATGCCTACAGCGACATTCCAAACCACATTCCGAAGTCTGTGGGCATTACGACTGCTGGAATGCTAGCGTTCTTTTTGTTCTGGTTGGCGCATATGCCGTTTACGTTTTTACGTCCTTATCATCTCAAGTGGTTCTTCAATGTCAAGACGTGCATCATGATCCCTTGCGTATTTGGGCTGTTCATATTTTGTATGGCCAATACGCGTGGTCAGATTGGCCTGCGCCATCTCGAGCAAAAGTCTGGTGTCAGTGCTACGAGCGGCTTAGGCTGGTATTTTGTTTATGCGATCAATTCTGGCATGGGCAATACCGCTACACTCGTATGTAACTAAAATACGTGGATAAGGTTTCTTTACTAATAACGCTTTAGATCACCAACTCTGCTGATCTGAGTCGTTGGAGTACTACAAGATGGGGAGCTATGTGGTCACAATTACTCACTAACCCTATTGCTGTAACATTATCAGCCTCCATGGGCATTCTATCAACTGGTGAGTCGCACAAGGTTTCTTTTTAAGAACATCATCTTTAGTGTCTACTAATTGTTCCGCTTTAGCTGCCATCAACAATGCATGGTTCGTAGCTCGCCCTTTGCTCCTAAGTCGAAGAGAGCTTGAAAAGCTCAACATACTAATGCGTATTGTAGGGATCTCGAACTATGGAATCAGTGGGATCTATTGGATGCGATTATGGACCGATACTGGAGCGGCAGTACCCGTTTCGCATGTCTTCTAGTGGTGAGTAGAAGATAGCTAACTAATCTGTTCCAAGTAATAATGCTAACCAAACCATGAACATCTAGGCTTTTGGTTGGAGTGTAAGCATTCTAGGCACGAATGTGGCCGCAAACATGATTCCTTTTGGCAGCGACAGCACTCTTCTTTTCCCTAAATACCTCACCATCCCGCGCGGCCAATTCCTAGTCGAATTGTTAGGCTTCGCAATCTGCCCCTGGAAGATTCTGGCCTCTGCTTCAGTCTTCACTACATTCCTGGCTGGTTACGGGTAAGTCTAGTCGAGCAATCCCTTCCCAACACACGAAAGAAAACGAAAAAGCAAAATTTCCACCATTGTACTTTCATATCTGACAAGTGGATGTGGAACAGTCTCTTCATGGCCTCCGTCGTCGCAATAATGACCTGTGACTACTTCCTCCTCACCCGCGGCAACGTCTTCCTCTCCCACGCCTACGACCCCAGCAGCTCCAACCGCCACTACTACTACACCCGCGGCTGGAACATCCAAGCCATCATCGCCTATCTCTGCGGCGTCGCGCTCCCCTTCCCGGGCTTCGTCGGCACGCTCGGCGCAAGCGTCAGCGTGCCCGCGCAACGACTGGGGAATTTGGGCTGGATGTTGAGTTTCACGGTGAGCTTTGTGATGTATTATGGGATTTGCAAAGTGTGGCCGACGCAGAATCAGAAGATGGTGAAACGCATGGGGTTGCGGTTTGAGGAGATGGCGGATAGAGAGGTTATGGTTGTGGCGGGAGAGGTGGAGGAGTATGGGATGGGTGATGTGGAGATGAGCGTGGAGGGCGAAGGCAGGAGGGAGAAAGGAGGGGCGTTTGGTGGGGAGAAGGGGATGAGGACTGCTGTGAACAGTAGTGGGATGTAGGTAGGTCGTTGTTAGGTGTGCATGGAAGGGAGGAGAAGAGCTCATGGAGAGAAATAGTACGGTTTGTCTATGAGCACAAGATTTACCCCAGCAATCTCCACACCTTTGTTCTCTTTGAGTTACGGTTTGTTTGTAGATCTTGAAAGATCAAATGCTAAGCCTTCTAAGATGTATAGAAGCGTCCTCTCAAAGGTGAGGTGCCTGAGAAATACAACCCTACATCACCGAGCCTGGTGTTTTCGAAATCTGGTGATGAGGAGTCCTCATAATCTCACCTCATCAAACATTAAACAGCTCTCTTTCCGACTTTACCCCTCTCTCCGCTTTCCAATCTATTCAGCTACTGTGATACCTTCCTTGCTCCCTTTCACTATACACCGCGTTGTCCTCTTGAAACATGGATCCGTGTAGGATTTGCCAGGATTTCGGCGTCGAATGCGATGTAGGAGCACCATGCCAACAGTGCCTAAGCGTCTGCGTCATCTGTAGTAATACAGCACAGTAGAGCTCGAACTCGTCTAGCGGCACGTCAATCGAAGCTACACCACCACCTCCTACACCAGAACCTGAGATTGCTAACGCAAGATCCTCAACTCCAGACAACGTAGTGCAGGACAATTTGAAGATATATCTTAGGGCACAATTGGCTCGCGATGCTTTATGACCTTGAAATGTGGGAGGTTGTTGCAAGGGTGTTTTGTCTATACTCTGATGGCTTCACGACTTTGCTCAGCGCATCATTGTCGATATGATGCTTTCCGATCATAACTTACACTTGGTCAAAGAGCTGTAGATACTGGAGGAGGGGCTGTTGCTGGTACTAGGCATATTAACCACGCTTGCTGTTCATGGCGTCAAGGTGGGACGTGTCACCGGCGAGGGGTCAGAAGCCCGAAATTGAAATCGACCATTTCCCTATCTCGCACAGCCGCAGAGGTCAACCCTTCGGATTCCTGAAAACTAGACAGTAGAAGTTTGAAAGTAGGCTTGTCTACACCACCACCAACCATCAAGTTCAAGAACTCCAAGAATTCCAGCAGAAAGTTCATGTATTTTGTGCGGACTGTATGTTGGTATTGAGAAATGGTGCAGAACAACATTCTAGATAGGAAACCCGAATCTCGCCTTCTTTTACTGCAGAACAAGAGAAAACCAACTCGATGAATAGTACGTTTCATGAGCACGTACAAATCCCAAGTCCAACAGCTCCTTCTCACTTCTTAATCTGTTCCCTCTTTTTCCCTCCCTCTCTCTTTCCCTTTCTCTCTCCGTCTCTCTCTGCACCTCCTCTCCTCTCTCTTCCCATGACTACCACCAAAGTGAACAGGCTGAAAATCACCTCCACACACGGTACACATCTAGACAGCGAGCAGGAGATCGCGTAAGTTCAAAATTTGCGTATGCTATAGGTCGGGTTGTCGACCAGGGCTCGTGGTAGCATAGTAACTCTATTTGTGAAAGTTGTCGTCACTATGTCTTGAGATATTCTGGGTTTTTTCTGGGTTTGAACGTTGGCGTTGTCAAGAATGCTGATGTGCGTCATAGATATGTCAGGGGAGTCTCTTGAGGCAGTGTAATGTGTAGGGAGAGATGATTGTAGTAGTAAATGCTGGGATCGAAACTAATCTTGGAAAATATACAAATGCTCATGCCAGGACAAGTTGGCGTATTTTCCATCTTCGACAATCTGCAGTAGGGATCACTGATGATGTTATTTGCGCTGATGGTGCTGTTGATCATGTTACATCCCGTTTAGCTCGCTATGATACAACGGAAAGAACATGACCTTTCTATGAATCCAGGTGCTGTTGGACTATCAGCGTGACTGTATGTGCAGTATTTCGTGAGAGATCCGCGTAAGGAACCTGGTCCAAGTTTTGTGTTTGCTCACAAGTGTCAATCTATTATCTAGTAAGAGCTTACTAATTTTCCACTTCCACGAGTATAGACAAGTCCAGCATGGCTAAATCCGACTACTTCTTCGTCCCTCCTCACTCGCTCCTCTCCACCACCGCGCCACCCTCAGCCGGTTCCAGCAATTTCCACTCACAGCTCACGCCCTCCTTCTTAAAGATCTCCAAAATAGCCTCCGCAATCTCCTCAAAGTTCTTCGTCGCCAACGCCAAAATCGTGGGTCCAGCGCCACTCAAGCATATCCCACACAAACCCGGATGCGTCTTTGGCGTCATATCCGTCAGTATTCCGCTCAGCCCGGGGACCAATTGTGCGCGATATGGCTGGTGCACTTTATCCTGCATCGCTTGATAGATGGATTCCGGTTGTGGTGGCGACTTGCCTAATGCTCGTAAAAGGAGGGGAATACGCTGGAGATTGAAGACGACGTCTTTTCTTGTGTAGGTTTGCGGGAGGACTGAGCGAGCGTCGGCGGTGCTGACTTCGAAGTCGGGGATTATGGCGATACATTTGAGCTCTGGCGCTAACTGGAACTGCTCATAATGGCCGATTCCATGCGGTGGTTCAGGAGGCTGAACGCCTGTGTCGACGCCCCCAGCAGGTTCGGGAAGGACTTCCGACAAAGGGATTTCCTTGCGTGCCAAGTCGTCTGGGTTCAGCTCGTTGAGGTAGGTGCCCACGAACCCGCCGTACAGTGCTGCTGCGACGTTGTCCGGGTGCCGCTCAATCATCAGGCAAAAGTCGAGCATGCGGTCTTTGGAGAGACCGAGTTGTCCGGCTTCGTTACCGAGGACTACGCCTGCGACGACGGCGGCGCCGGATGAGCCGAGACCGCGACCGAGGGGGATGGGGTTGTGGATGTGGACGTGAGTGGCTTGGGGAAAGGAGCGCTGGCCGTGGCATTTGAGGACGTAGAGAGCTGTACGGGTGATGAGGTTTGCTTCGGGATCGAGGGGGACGCCGGTGTCTTTGGGTGATGGTGATGTGTAACTTATGCTGCAATGTTGTGGATTTGGTGATGGTTTGGAGGAGTCGATGGTTACGTTGACTTCTAGCCAGATGGAGAGTGCCAGACCGATTACGTCAAAACCGGGACCTGTTGGTGCTTAACGAGGAAGTGGTGTGGTGGGCTCACAAGTAGGCTTACCAATGTTTGCTGATGAGCATGGAACCTCTTTCTTTAATGTCAGATTGTGATATTATTGTAGCAATAGAGAGGTATCACGTACTGATCTTTATTTGTATCATTTTGAACCACAGCTGCTTGAAGTTTTTCTGAAGCACAGAACAATGAAAAAGGGAAAGCTTTCTACGCCTTCGATGTCCTCCTATCGGACTATAAAAAGGTCGAAACACTCGGTATTGACCTCCAATGGACTTTTTCGCGACCACCGAGGTCGGCTCTTGGCGCCCACAACGGGTATCTCCGCACATCCCGGAGCTCATCCCGTCAATGACCAAAAAATTGTTTCAAGTCAAGTCCAATGTTTCTTAAGGTGGGGTTGTAACAACAAACAAAACACAGACCTCCTCACATCGACAAGCCATGTCCGAGCGTATCCTCCTCGTCGGCAATGGAGGCCGCGAACACGCCCTAGCTTGGAAACTGCAGCAATCCCCTCTCGTCCAGCACATCTACGTCGCGCCCGGCAACGGTGGTACAGCATCAATCGGGCACAATGTGTCAAACGTCGCCCTCTCACAAGACAACTTCGGCGAGCTCGTCAAGTTCGCCGTAGACAAGAAGATCACTCTGGTAGTGCCTGGTCCAGAAGCTCCATTGGTCGAGGGAATCACAGATTACTTTCGCGAACATGGGCCTGCTAGCATTTCGGTATTTGGACCCTCGAAGAAAGCAGCGCAGATGGAGGGATCCAAGGCGTTTTCGAAAGATTTCATGAAGAGACATAACATACCAACTGCGGCATACGAGACGTTCACCGAGCATGACGCGGCGCAGAAGTATTTGGATGAGAATAGAGAGATGAAGGTCGTGATAAAAGCAAGTGGACTTGCAGCTGGAAAAGGTGTCATCATACCCACGACACATCAAGAAGCGTCGGATGCGCTCAAGTCGATCATGCTGGACAAGGAGTTTGGATCAGCAGGCGATTCGGTTGTGATTGAGGAGTTCTTGGAGGGTGATGAGCTCAGTGTTCTCAGCTTCAGCGATGGCGCCACCATCTGCTCTCTACCAGCAGCTCAAGATCACAAGCGAGTCAACGATAACGATGAAGGTCCGAATACAGGTGGAATGGGCGCATATGCACCAATACCGATAGCTACTCCAGCTCTCATGGACGCAATCCACCGTACAGTGCTGCAACCGACCATCGACGGCATGGCCGCCGAACGTATGCCCTTCCGCGGTGTGCTGTTTACAGGCTTCATGGTTGACCCAACAGGCAAGCCAAAGGTCCTTGAATATAACGTCCGCTTCGGCGATCCAGAAACACAAACACTTCTTCCTCTCCTCCAGACTGACCTCGCGGAACTCATGCTCGCATGTTGCAACAACTACCTCCGCGCCATCACTCTCGACATTGCGCCCTCCTTCTCCGCTACAGTCGTCGCAGCAGCCGGTGGCTATCCTGGGTCATATGCCAAAGGCACTCCAATGGAACTCAAGTCTCCAGCAGCAGAAACCTACATCTTCCACGCCGGAACTTCTCTCTCCCAATCAAACCAACTCACCACATCCGGCGGCCGCGTCATAGCCGCAACAGCAACCGCCAGCGACTTAACCACCGCCGTCTCGAAAGCCTACTCCGGCATGTCAACAATCTCCTTTGAGCGCATGCACTACCGCAAAGACATCGCCCACCGCGCCCTCAACCGCCCATCACCCACCTCCTCAACAAACACCAACAACAATAACACCCCTCTGACCTACGCCTCCGCCGGCGTCTCCATCGACGCAGGCAACACCCTCGTCCGCCGCATCAAAGCCTCCGTCAAATCCACCGCCCGTCCCGGCGCCGGCGCCCTCATTGGTGGTTTCGGCGGCGAAATCTCCCTCCCCCTCGCCGGCTACGGCTCTACCTCACCCCGCCTCGTAACCGCCATCGACGGCATCGGCACAAAACTACTGATTGCGCAAGCCATGGCCGACCCGAGCACCGTCGGCATCGATCTGGTCGCCATGAACGTCAACGATTTGATCGTGCAGGGCGCCGAACCCCTGGGTTTCCTGGATTATTACGCTTGTTCGGCGCTGGACGTGGATTTCTGTGCGAGGTTTGTTGAAAGTGTGGCCGAAGGGTGTAAGCGGGCGAATTGTGCGTTGGTTGGGGGCGAGACGGCGGAGATGCCGGGCATTTACGCGCCTGGTGATTTTGATGCGGGCGGGTGCGCTATTGGTGCGCTGAAGCATGGGCGGACGATGTTGCCTGATTTGGAGAGTATGAAGGTTGGCGATGTCCTGTTGGGGTTGGGCAGCGATGGGTGTCATTCGAATGGGTTTTCGCTCATTCGCAAGATTGTCGAGCGCGCTGGCTTGAAGTACACGAGTCCGTGTCCGTGGAGTGAAGGCGAGAGTGTTGGCCGCGCGCTCTTGACGCCCACGAGGGTGTATGTGAAACCTCTACTGGACGTGCTGGAAAAGTGCGATGGAGCTATCAAGGGTATGGCGCACATTACAGGTGGCGGTTTGACGGATAATATACCCCGTATGCTACCGAAAGGTTTGGCTGCAAAGGTGATTGTGGGGTCTTGGGACGCACTACCTGTGTTTGAGTGGTTGAGGAGGGAAGGCAGGATGGAAGCGAGAGAGTTTGCGAGGACGTTCAATACGGGATTGGGAATGGTGATTGCTGTTGAGGCGAAGAGAGTGGAGGAGGTGGTGCTGGCGTTGAAAGGTGCGGGCGAGAGAGTGTATAGGATTGGTGAGTTGGTTGATAGAGGGGAAGCGGAGGGGAAGAAGGGGTATGAAGAGGGATGTTGGCTGGATGGATTGAGTACTTGGGACCTATAGATTTGTGGGTGTTTGTTTCGGGATTTATGCAAAGAGGGTAAATGGAGGAGGCGCTTTGAGTGCGATGTGAAGGCATTGAAATGCTATATACTTGTTTCGGTCACACAATCAAAAGGAATGATTTTGCAGTTCCCTCTTTTACCTGCTTCCACCATCACGTCACAACTCGATCAGTCACAAGGTCAGGCGTGCAACAATGCAAAATGTCTTGTTTTTAAATAGCAAAATCTATTGATTTGATTGTTGCAGCTTTCGACTTTTGCCCTTATCCTGGACGTAATTCTTAGCTAGTAGTACAAATTATGCTTGTTCTCCATTAGGGAGACTTTGGTCATGCTCTTGGAGCTTGCACGAAGTTGTCTCCATCACGTTGCCCACCTATCCTGTCTATCCTTTGTATTGCTCATTAACAAGGAAGAAAATGCATTATTGGAAAGAAACTGTCCATCGTCCACAACACAATACTCTCTGAAATCCATCCGTCTGCTGTGCTCCTTCCATTACAATCAACACAGTACTCTTTGAAACCCCTCCACTCGCTGTGTTTCATCCATTATGATCAATCTTCATGCAACATATCCCAAGCTCTCGCGCATAAAGACAAGAACTCCTCCCTCTTCCTCCTCATCCTGTCGCCAGACGCCGGGTTTCTGTCATCCACGCGTCCAAAGACCTCTCTATCCCTGATGGTACCTCTTATAGCTTCCTCGAAATGAGCGGCAGCTCCTCTGCTGTTCTCCTCGCGATCACCAAGTCTTGCTCTTTGTTGTCGCTGCTCACGATCCTCTCGATCGACGTCCATTCGATCACTCTCGGCACGATGATCAGCTTCGAATTCGGCTCGATTGCGACGACGTGATGATCCGCTAGGTTGACGATTGACAGGCTCAGGGCGAGTACCATTCGAGGAAGGAGTCGCGTTAGTGACAGGGCCGTAGGAAGGTTGTGGTGGAGCAGATCCTGTGACTTTCGCTGGTCGACCGTTAGCGAACGGACTCGGTGGTGTAGGGGGCTGATGAGCGCCGTAGCGAACAAGCTTGGGAAGCAGATCTTCACGACCGCCCGAAAGGCTATGAACGGCGTCATCAGCAGAACGGAAATCGCGCTCACGTGAACGGGAAGTCGATGCTTCGTGCGGAGGGTGAAGACCAGCAGAAGGTGGAGGATAGCCTGGTGATGGAAGCAGACCGGCTTTGTTGTTGATAGGAGCGAAGAGTGTGCGGCCGTCACGTGGATGGTCACGGTTGTCATATGGATTGTTGGGAAGATGATGTTGTTGTTGTGCTTGTGCATCGTTCATGTCTTGACTGGCGACGACATCTGCAATCGGTGGAAGGCGTTGGTTTGTGTTTTGAGGTCCACCAAGAGGAACGAATTGAGGGGTATTGTTGATGGCTGACATTGCGTGGTAAGGATTGTGATGATGGGTGTGTTCGAGGACTTGACGTGAAAGAGGAACAGGTGTTGGTTTATTGAGGCCGGTGAAGGTTTGATTGATGGGTGCAGACTGCACAACGCGAGGTTCGTTTGTGAATTGATGGGCGGAGGGTGCGGAGATTGACAAACCTGCGGGTGGTCCTTTGCGACGTGCCGGAGCGGCAGCAGGCTTAGGAAAGTTGTTGGTGCTGCTGCCACCAGCTGGACTGTCGCCAGAACTACGAGCCTTCTCGTTCTCAACATCCTTGCCTATCGCTTTGTTGTGAAGTCGAGATTCGATAATCTGACGCTGTTGTTCTCTCATCCTCATACTCTTCTCTAATGCGTTCTGCTTCTCAGGATCTTGAGTTTGAAAGCCAGGACTGAGACATGCAAGGCCGACATCTTGAATGGCTGACAGTGTTACCGCGTCTCTTGAACCAAGCGGTCCTTCAGCTTCGACAGAGGCTCTGCTACGGCCAGCCGGCATGTCGTTGGTCAGGTCGAGTCGTCGTGGTCTATGTCGAGATTGCTGAAGTTGTTGTTGCGAAGATGTGCGTTGTAAAGGTTCAGGTGAGGAAGGTCGTTCAGTTTTGATTTTGGGTACGGTGGAAGGGCTTGTATCGGAGAGGGGTTTGGATCTGCAGTGAGGTTTCGTGTTAGTGCAAGTGTGACTTGGAAGATAGTAAGCCGTGTCTGATGTGTTTCAGATCTTTTAGGTGGGGCGGGGTATGACGGCTCTCATGAGGTAAGTGCGACTGGTGATGAAACACGCTCTTGATTCTTTTCTCTCCTCTGACTGACCTGCTTGCTGGAGATGTCTTTGAAAACTGTCCTGATGATAGATGTTGTATTGATAAAGCTGCATTACGCTCGTCTTCATTTGGTGACCGTGGAGATCCTGGTGTTTTTCTATGACCATTGTTGTTGTTTGTTGGTTTTGTGCCCCCAATTGGGCCATATGCAACCGCTGTTGTTCTTGGACTGGATCGAGATCCAGGTCTGCCTGTGTCGTGGGACAGTTTAGACTGTGAGCTTGATGGTTGCGCCGTAATAGCCGTACTCATTGTGATCCGGTGTTGTTTCGTAAGATATGATGAAAATGGGCAATAGCCAGCTATGCCAGGTTGTGTGTCCAAGTGAGCAATACCAGATATGTCTAAGAATGCTGGAGCTGTTCTACAGCAATGAGAGCGCGTAAAACGAGTTTGGTGTATGAATGTGACGGGGTAGTGCAGCGCCTCGTGTTCGCTCGTTCGCTGAGTTTCAGGTGGACTTGACTAGCAAGGGGTTTGTCGCAAGCTCCACTGACACAAGATTCTGCAATTGAACTTAATAAAGGGTGATCTTGACTTTTGACAGAATCTTTGATATTGAATTCAAGTGCAGAAAAGGGCAGACAGCACTGTAGTATAGAGATGTACACAAGGATACAAAAGCTATTCCAGGGTAGTATATGATGTGAGTTCTCGCTCGTCCCTTGTTCCGCCGGTTTCACAACCTATCCACATTCCAAACGCTACAGGGCAATTTTAGCGCATCTTCAATTACCACATTGACACAGGATTCACCCTGAAATCACGGCTCGCCTTGGCGCTCGCTCTTTGTGACGCGCCTAGGTTTCAGAAGTGTTCGAGGTGAAAGAGGCTAAGAGCTTACTTTCTGTTAAACACTTGGTCGCACGCACATTTGTGTAGCCACGAAAAGGAATACCCAGCCGCTGTTACCTACCCATAAAGAGTGCGTGGTCGCTAGATAGCTACGGTTGTTGAGCTCTGCAGGCGTCGCATCAGGCCATCAGGTACAGATCCTTCAGTCTGCAATATGTCTTGCGTTGTTCTGCACTGGTTCGCCACTCGCATGATCGCCTTCGCCGAGTGCGTACTACTTTGCTGGGCTTCAGCTTGTATACTGTACAAACCTCCTTGGGTGATCCACGGCCTGCAACAAACAGGGACGATCTGCCTCGGCGATCTTATTTTATGCCTCTGTGCTTGGTCAGGTGAAAGTATGCTGCAAGTTTCACCTAAGCTGATCTTGAGACAAACACAGCCAGATCATTTCGAAGCTGAAACATTAGCGGGTAGACCCCTGAAGGAATGATCGTCATGTTTGGATGTGCTGTACACACTGTGCCGAGCCTCCACAAATGGATAATGAACAAGGATGTATTTCAAATAATTTTATAGGCTCTGTATATTCAGAGTTGGGTCTCAGAAATGCTCCACATTCAACAGATTATCCTCCATCTTTGTAAGTTAACTTTTGCTTGGAGTGAGGCATCACTTTCTCTTGGTATGTCTGTGCTGATGGAAGCAACTACGGCAAGCTCGGAGTCCCGGCAGATGATGTGACATAGGGTGGGTTATGCTTGTTTTAGACAAGTGTGCATTATTCCGTCTGTGCAAAACGGGGCCAAGGAGGTTCGCTGCAACCTCACTCGCGCTAATTTGCAAATCACGTGACCCGTTCAAGTGAAATCCGAAACTTCCGTCTAAACAAGGCTGTTCCTCCTCCATCCTCTTACTAGTTTATCGTCAACGCTCATCATCAGTCGTGTCGAGATAGCTGCTCTTCATTGTCCGCTGATCAATATTTGCCACTCTTTCTATCCTTGCACGAGCCTTATTCTGACCTCAAACTTTCCAGAGGTCCAAGCTCAAAAAGGAAAAGTGGTGCGATATTCGCTATCTCCAGTGACAATCTTGACATTGGTACAAAATTCTTAAAGAAAGACATCAAATCATAAAGCAGTAATCATCAAAATCGAGCAGAAAGATCTGCAGACCGCTCACTGCAGCGCATCCAGGAACATCACGTGCAAAACATACCTGAAACAAATATGCCACAAACAGTAAAAGCAGCAATATTGGTGTCAGGCACAGGGTCCAATCTACAAGCCATCATAGATGCAACAAAACCAGGAAAGCCTCTACACAATTTGCTCGAAGTCGTCAAGGTATTCTCAGATCGAGAAAAGGGGAAAACAGGTCTTGCACGAGCAGAAAAGGAAAACATCCCGACACAATTGATTCCCTCCAAGAAGTTCAAAGACGACTATCCGAAGAAGGAAGACGAGGCTCTTTTTGATGAAGTGTGGAGACACAGATTCGATCAGGAGCTAGCGTCGCAGCTGTTGAAGGATAAGCCGGATATGGTGATTAATGCTGGTTTCATGCACGTATACACTAATGATTTCCTGGCGTGAGTGAAATCTTCCAAAATATGAGATGGAACCTTAACATTGACACTATCACGGCAAGACCTATCACAGCAGCCTCCATTCCAATAATAAACTTACACCCATCTCTGCCAAAGTCATACCCGAAATATCACATTCAAGGAGCAGACGCTCTGAAAATTGCCTACGCCAATTTCACACAAAAGGATGGTGCTGGGAAATGGGATAAAACTGGGCTCATGATACATTATGTGATTGAAGAGGTAGATGCCGGTGAGCCTATTGTGGTACAGGAGATACCCTTCGAAGACAGCGACAAATCGGTCGAGCAAGGCGGGCATGGATTCGATGGATGGGTGCAGAGATTTCACTCATTCGAGTGGGTAGCAATTGTTGAAGGCGCAAGGCGTGTTGCCGTACGAATTTTGGAGGAGAAAGTAAGCCATAAGGCTTGACGATTGAATGTTTCCTTTGATAAGACGGACCTTCCGCTGGCGACCTCTTTGAGTAGTAATCTTCCAAAGACTCTGCCTGCGATGTCATTGCCTGAACCTTCGATTCTGCACGTTTGCAGGGATGCGAGGGGTCTCGATGGTCTTCAGTGTCTCTGATGCGATGGCCTTGGTTTGCTTTTTCGTCCGCGGTGCTGAGGAAGAGTTGAAGGAGGGCATCATTGTGTGAGTTTGGCTCGGTGGATGTGAAGTTGGTGGCTATTAACGAAGAAGAGACGGATGAGATTTTGTTGACCTTCTCGGATGATTGCGTCGGTTTGCGCACTTCTACTTGAGAATCGAGGACGGACGAGGACAAAGCAAGAAGCACACATGGAGCAGGACTGAGTACGTTCTGATGAACGAACATCATGGGGATAGAATGCTACTAGCATGAAGGTTGTGGTAATGATGGATTGGGCACTCTATAGATGTGGTTTAAAAGGGGTCGCAGCCCATATATAGTATTGCTCCAACCACCAAAATGGAATTACTTGATTAGAGCTTACAAGTCTGGTTTAAAGTTTGGTCTGCTTGTTTCAGATGGGCACCAGCCACAGTCACATGCTATATTGTTGCGTCACATTCTGAGGACGCCGCCTTGGCACTACTTGACCGAGTACTGTGTACTGTGTCACGAATGCCTCTACACGCTTACGACGCTCGCGCTTTTGCTGTAATATCACAAAAAGGATCCTTTACTAAGAAAGCAAGACATTGATTAGCCACAACCGAGTAATCACAGTATTGCTGCTAAGCCAGATGACACCAGCATGACCCCGCCTAGTCCTTCAGCTAGTCTTTACGCAATGAGCGACGACGAAGAGGGAGATTACAACACCATCGGTCACAAAACATCAGGGAAGGGAGTCAAGCTTCTATACTCAAAGAGCAAGGTCAGATTTCAAATGCGACTATATGCGCTCGTACTGAACATTTTTCTAGGTCTACATACATCCCTCGCCTAGTTCGAAGGACAACATCGCAGGCTTCGTAGCTCTTATCCAGCAGAAAGGTCCAGCACCTGAACAACGGCCTTCGGCTTCATCTGCATCCGCATCCAATACTACGACCTCATCCGCAACAGCGGCTTCCTCCTTACTCCTCGCATGGGTACCAGAGTCCTCATTAGGTGATGCTTACGAGACCTATGTCAAAGTCGATCTCGCCGAGTCTTCCTCCTCACCGAAACAATCCTACCTCGTTCCACCACTTCCAACAACAACAAACAGTACGTCAGTTGGGACCTACGCTTTCGCAGTCCCAGTCAGCCAGATATACTCTCTCCTCATTAGACCACCTAGCATCGGTTGGTGGTATGGTAGCGTCGTGATAAATACAAGAGCAGGCGATAGTTTCCCTGCATTATTCTTCCACGACAACGAATGTCAGAGCACAATCTTACAAAGAAAGAAGCTAGTCAAGGAGAGCTTTGACCCATTCTCAGATGGCAAAGGTGTGTTCTGGGGAGGTGATGAGGTGTTGAGATGGCTGAGGCAATATATCAACGTGGAGAAATCTACTCAAGATGCGTCAAGTTATCTTATCGAGCCTAGTGAGGAAGACAGGCTAGGTTTCGGCTCAAAGAAGGACAAGAGCAAGAGTGAACAAACATCGCCAAATAAGCCGAGCAACAAACGGGACGGGGGTATGGATCCAGTAACTAAAGCGCTGAAAGAGGCAAGATGGAATATTCTGGAGAAACTGTCACAAGTCACGACTTTCACAAGACGAACAGCCCAAGCAGTTGCAGATCATCCAAGTGTGCCCAACCAGGTCAAGCGTCTGATTAACAATCCCGATGTTGTTACACTGTCAGAAGAGTTTGATAGTGCACGTCTGTATCTTGCAAGATGGGCGATGGGTATAGCCGAGCAAAGCGAGCGCGATCGGAATCAACGTATCTGGACTGCACAAGATGTACTTGAGATGGAAGATTCAGAGCTTGGAGAGTTTGAGATCCTCGACGTTGAAACTGGTGGTATGTCTTTGGAGGATAAGCGCAAACCTGTCACGATGAAAGAGTGGGAAGGATTCTTCGATGCCGAAGGAAGATTACAAAACACTGTAGACGAGGTGAAGGGGCGCTTCTTTCATGGCGGACTCGACCCAAGCGACGGTGTGAGGCAAGAGGCGTGGTTGTTCCTGCTTGGCGTATATGATTGGGATAGCTCTAGAGACGAAAGACAGGCAGTTCTGCAGAGTAAGCGTGACGAGTACATCAGACTGAAAGGTGCTTGGTGGGAGCGATTGGCAGACGGAGGTGGCACGCTCGAGGAACGTGAATACTGGAGAGACCAGAAGCAGAGAATTGGTAAGCATCTTGCTCGCTACCCACTTCATGCAGGACGTTCAGCTGACATATGCCCACATCCCGTGGGGTTTCTCATGTAGAAAAGGACGTCCACCGTACAGATCGCAATATTCCCATTTTTGCCGGAGAGGACATTCCTCATCCGGATCCAGATAGTCCATTTGCAGAGGTCGGCACAAATGTTCACTTGGAGCAGATGAAAGATATGCTTTTGACATATAACGAGTACAATAAAGACCTCGGATATGTACAAGGAATGAGCGATCTCCTAGCTCCAATATATGCAGTCATGCAAGACGATGCTGTCGCTTTCTGGGCGTTCGTGGGCTTCATGGAGAGAATGGTATGTGCTGTAGCTCACACGTCCAGTATTGATCTAGCTGACATTTCTTTTCAGGAGCGCAACTTCCTCCGCGACCAGTCTGGAATGCGTCTGCAGCTGTTGACGCTGGATCACCTAGTCCAGCTTGTGGATCCAAAGCTCTATCTTCATCTCCAGCAAGCTGATAGCACCAACTTCTTCTTCTTCTTCCGAATGCTGCTTGTCTGGTACAAGCGCGAATTTGCCTGGGACGATGTGCTAAGTCTCTGGGAGCGACTCTGGACGGACTTTTACAGCAGCAACTTCCATCTCTTCATTGCGTTGAGTATCCTCGAAAAACATCGGGGCCCAATCATGGAGCATCTGAAGCATTTCGATGAAGTGCTCAAGTATAGTAAGTTTAGGTCGGGCCCCCAGATGAATGTTGTAGTACTGATTGTGCATTAGTCAACGACTTGTCGAACAATATTGACTTAGGTTCTACCCTCACACGTGCAGAGAGGCTGTTTCTCCGTTTCCAAAAGACTGTCGAGGCTATCGACCGCAAGTCTCACTTCCCTGCACCTTCTATTTCACTACGAGCACGCAGGCCACAGGCTGAGCTACCTCATCCATCGGACGCCGCCGCTGCAAAAGTCGATGATAGCAAAAATAAGGCTGGTAAGCAAGCACCACAACCCGGTGGACTAGTCGGCGCAATCGCAGCTATCGGAGCTCATCAAAGACAAGCAGGCCAAGGCGCACGATCACAGCCTGCCAAAGGCAAGGGCCCTGCTTCAGGCGCAACATCGGGCAGTGATGCCAATGCTGCGTCTGCAGGTGAAGATGCCAGGAAGCATGAACGAGTGATCAGTCCCGAGTTGAGGGATTTGCTGAGTTGGAAGATCCCTAAGTTGGGGAAGAATACGATAAGGGAGCATGGTGGCGGGATTAATTAAGGACGAGGGTTATGTTTATGAGTGTTTTATGAGTGTTTCCATGCTTGTTATAATAGTGTCACGAATCATGAACTTTTCTTTTGTGAGAAAAGTATAGTATGGCCATATCTTATCGGTCTTGTCCTGTCCTGGATCAAATGCTCGAGGACTTGTGTCGTTGATCAAGGCCTCCCGTATACACCTTTAAGAAATAGGCGAGGGTAATGTGATATATATGCTGATATGCAGATAAGTCTACAAAAGCTAAGCATTCATAGCAACAAGCCTTCCTGCTTCTAGCGACTAGACACTGTTGTCCCCAAACCAAACATCTGCAAATGTCTTAAAAATTGAAGTTGTCAAGAATACTAGCGGCACTAGGCTCCTCCACAACCTTCTTCCTCTGCATCTTACCAGTCCCAAAACCTGCAATGCTCTCCTCGTTCCCTTCGACCTGTGTGTGGCTGTTCTCAACACCACTAGCCGCACTGATATTGCCATTAGCATTCTGGCCATCCGTTAGCTCTGCCGCATTATTCGAATCCATCTCTGCACTCGCTCTGTTGTTGATATCAATGGATGATTTTTCATGGGCATCTTTACCAGCCACATCTCCTTGTTTATCTCCATTGCCTTCGTCATGAACATTCGTCATTTCCAGGGCGAGATTCGACCTCCCCACTTTACCAAGCACAGGCGCAGGTGTACCCGCTCTCGTAATCGACGGCGTCCCGGTTCGTGTGAACGGCGGACTTGGATAGTTGAATGCGTCAAGCATGGAAGGGTAGTCAGGTACTTTAGATTGTGCTTGCTGCGGTTGCGGTTTTGTGGGACGTGCTGGCTGAGGATCCATGAAGGCGTCGAGCATGGATGATGGTGCTTTAGAGTGGGATCTAGCTGGTTGGGGGTCCATGAATGAGTCGAGCATGGATTGTGGCTGTTTCGGGGGCGCTCGGGATGGTGTTGGGGATGCGTAGGAATCTAGGAACGAGGATGTGGACGGAGTGGTAACTTGTTGTTCTGGGGAGAGGAAGGAATCGAATGCTGAAGGTGGAGCAATGTTGTGTTGCTGCGCTGTTTCTTTAGCCTTCGTAGCTCGGGGCAGTGATGGAGGTAAGAAGCGCCATGATTGTACTGAAAAGCGTTAGTCTGATCCAAACTGCTCTGCACGATGACAGAAGAATAATGAAGAATAATGGCATACCTAGATCGAGAGCCAGTGCAGCACACCCCGCTCTCATGTACGTTCTCACAGTCTTCATCACAAAAGCCCATTCATCTTCGGGTGTTAGCGGCGGATAAGGATCCTGTCCCGGTGGCACAACCATGTCTCGAAGCTGACTGTAAAGGAACAAAAGTCCCGGGTCTGCTTTGCGGAAGTGGGTTGCCTTGAATATTTGTGCTGGGGTGAGTTTGACGTTGATAATCGAAGGAAGAGGAGTCTACGAATGTTAGAATACTTTTGTCAAATATGTAAATTGTATGCAGTTGTGCTTACCACGAAACATTTCATGGCTAAGTCTCTACGGCCGAGCATGTCAAGAGCCCAGTGAGCAAGCCATCGTTCACCTTCTTGTGCCGCTAGAGGTAGGACTTTATCTTCCAATAGCCATTTCAGTACAGGCCCATTGTCACCTTCGTAGACGCGTGCGACAGCAACAGCAAGTTGCATATCATTCAGACTTGTGAGCAAAATATTGACCGCATCGTGGAGACGGTCTGCTAGGAGGAAGAATGCTGCTGCATATTCTGAGAATCAAGTGTCAGAAATACTGTCCACAAAGGAGAAGTAACACCAGTGAGAACTCACGAAACCTCCTTCGTCCCAGCAAAGCATAAGCATTCTTCAAAGCTGTCGTCTGCCACTTCGACTCCGTGAAGTTGTTGGCCAGCAACCGCTGTGTTGCACCCTGCTCTTTATTTCCAGCTGCCATCCGCCAAAGACCAATGAGCACAGCTTTCTTGCGAAGCGCAATGTAATAGAGACTACAGTCTACAGGATTCCGATCATCGCCTTTGGTATATTCGTTTCGGGCTATGTTTTCGAATTGGGCGCGCTAAAGAATAAAGTCAGTCCATGCTCCTTGAGGAAACTCGTAATACATACCAGTGCTGTGATATCTGTCATCCAAAGACAGATACCACATTCCCTGGCATCCTTCCAGAGCATACGACCTTGATATTGTCGAGATGTCATGTCAACCAAAATATCCTGATTGGTGGTATGGTATGCAGAAACTATCTCCCGCCAAGGTAATCGACTTGAAGAGTTCTCAATTCGATCCGATTGTAGGTAGTAGTTTTTCGCTAGCATTAGATATCGAAAGCCATAAGAGTCAACGGACCTCTGTTGTCGCTGACTTGCTCCCAAACTATGAACAACACGAATGAGCTCATCACGTTGTGCTGTTGGTAGATGAGGTAACCGAGTATTAGAAAGCTGATCCGCGAGCTGTTCTGCAATCTCCTCAGTAATGTGCAAAGTATCTTCGTCCGCATGACCAACGTGATCTTCATATTTGTGTTCCTGAGATGTGACTACATCACCGAGAAAGTCCAATGATAGAAAACTATCCAGCTTATCGCCTTCTGTATAGTATCTCAAGAACTTGTACAGCGTGCCCAGTATTTTGTGCACCAATTCAAGCTTGCCACTAACGACACATTGGTCCAAAAACTGTGGATGAAATAGTGGCAAAGTGAAATTCATTGCTGAAACCACTTTGAACAATGCTTGTCCCTGTTTTGTCTTCATAGGTATGCCCAAGTCATAGACCGTTCGACCATCGATCTCCTGGTCGAATAAGAACATTTGATTTCCTGCGGACAACAACAGATCGCCGCCAGAAAGCCAGACACAGCTCGAGACTGGCAGATTCGTGAGCTCGTTGATGCTGATTTCGCGAAGCCGGATCCAGGCGTCCTGTGAGCCAGATTCTGATAGCTCATATGGAAGTTGGGCATAAGTAAGAACTTTGTGAGTGAACACCACAGCTAGAACACTATTACCGTCCGCGGTATGGGTCCAACTCAATCGCTCTATCGTATCATGTGCGTCAAAGGTCTCATACAATTCAAGACTACCATCGAGCAGGTCCCATATAGTCAATCTCGTTCTTGTGACATCTAGTACAGCCAGCTTCGAAGTATGGCTTGCCTTAACCTCACTGATTCCCTTGATGCCTGTGTCTACATGGCGATCGTTAGTCCAGGTGATAGCTTGGCTACCTAAGCTGCTGTTCAAAGTCCAGACGATGACAAGGCCAGACGGTGCAACGGAAACGGCTGCCATGTGAATATCTTTCTGGGCCGGCTGTACCAGACAGAATATTGCAGGCTGGTCACACCGTACCGGAGCTACATCACACAGTTCCAGAAGGCCTCCTTCTGCTTTGTCCGCACTCATCGAGATTTGATATAACCTGCCCTGCAATGCATCCGTAACCAAGAGAATCGTGTAAATTGCATCGCCCTTATCTGACCTTGAGATAACAGAATCTGTGACAAGAAAGCCTGCAGGTAAGCCTTGAGAGCTCATTTGTACGGCCTTGAATGAGCGTGCATCCCATAATGACAGAGACTGTTCATCGACTAGCACCACAAATTCTCCACCATCCAGAACTCTGGTCAGATATGTTTTATTTGTGTTCGAAATGAAAGACACTCGCTTGAGTCCTCCAGAGGCCCGACTGCGTTCCTGTTTCCAGAACACAATCTCATTGCCTCCGGATTTCGAAAGTACATATCGGCCGTCATGTGAAGACACTACTTGCTCGATGACTTCGGTATGACCAGTCCAAAGAGCTTCCGTGACGAAAGAGCCGGCTTCGGGTTCCTGATAAAACAAGCGGTCGATCGGACATGTTAGCCACTGAATACGGCCATCGAAAAAGTGTATGAGCAAGTTGACTTCGCACCCGTCACCTAGTCCACTAAAACTCAGACACGTCGCATAGTCCTCATAAGCCTTTGCATCCTTCAGACAATGCATGTCCACCCCCTTCACTTGTGCAATCTTGAAAACATCATTCGCGTGCCGTGCTTTACAACCGACTCTTTCTAACCCCCATGCGGACATGTTGCCTTTGTCGTCCAGGACAACACATATGTCCGGATCTCGGTATGCAACATCAACTAGTCTTTTCAGTGTTTCCTGGTCTTTTTCTGTGTTTGAGCTCCGATGCGTCACCCGCTCAACAAGTGCTTCGTATTCCCAGTTGTCGATAATGAACACATATCTTTTGTCTGTTTCTGCTGGACCAGGTTGGATCTCAGGAAGCATACATTCCATTAGGTCTAGCTGTGCCCACATTTGCAAAGCCTGGAGACCATGTGTATCTGTAGCAGCCCAAACTCTGAGCTTATTATCCACACAGGTTGTATACAAGATAGCCTCTGCGTGGTATTCCGGATCTCTTCGGCCATGCCATCGCAATTCAGTGACAGCCGCAGAGTGTGGTAGGTAGGAGACGTCAAAACGTTCGTTCTTTTCAGATAGATATAGCCGTCTCCAAATCTTGACCAGTCGATCGTGCCAGCCAGTGGTAGCGATAAAACCTCCATCTGGGGATAGAGCAGCGAACTTGACAGGATTCGCAACATTTCTTGTCCAGACTTGTCCTCCGTCTTCCTTTGCAGAGAAAAGTGTCAACGATGTGCCGCCTACAAGTAGTTCTTCGGTGAGGCCCCAAGAAAGCGTGCAGATTGCGTCCTCCGAGGATGATGGGTTGAAGGTGTGTTCCCGAGACCACTACGAAACATTAGCCATTGGTTTCGTACTTACAGAGGTTCGAGGAGGAACTGACTCTTGGGGCGCCGAAATCGTGGCCGAATGGCTTATATATGAAAAGTGACGTCTTAGTCGCCGCCGCTATCTTACCAGTGACATCGTGTATGGCCACGGTTGTGAGCTGCTCATGCTCATCGTGATTTATTGTTTGGATGAGGTCGTTGGATCCTCCTAGAACGATGAGGGCATTTCCTGCGATGTAGGCCTAGTAGTATAACATCAGCACACTACATAGCGCCATGAGGTATCTTTCGCTCACAATGACGCGCCTGCCATCCCAAAGCGCTGTACTGACTGCTTGCAGTTGCGCTTGCGGCTTGCCAGGGAATGGTTTCATTCCTTTGCGACAACGAGGTTCAGAGGTTTGAAGTTGAGATCATATTGACCTTGTATTAATTGTATTGTGAGATCATGACTTAAGCCATGAGTATCGTGGAATCAATGCAGATACTATACACATTTCCCATTGCTACCAGGTAATGTCAACATATGACGAACTCATATCTCCGCGATATCTCGGCGATAGTATTCGGGTCTTGGCATCGAGCTCGTGAAGCATGCTTGCGACCACTCCTCGACCTCGAGGAATTGTGACAACAAAACGAAAGGATAAGCACAATAGAGAAGTAGATCAAATTAAGATAGTGGAGAGAAGATTCGTTATCATTCGTTAATAAGAGAAGTCTGAGAGGGGATGACAATCCCCATGCGACTGCACCTGTGTACCGCAGCGTCAACCTCGACGCGTTCATTGTCCTTGTTTCGTCATACCCATGCTGCTATTCTGCCCTGACATAGCGTGTCCAGTCCATGTCATTATATCTGTTTCGCTTTGTACTTCTTCCGAATGTCAACCAAGGACAAACCTACAAGTGAAGGTTCTTCCAACCTCCAACAAACTCATCCTCATCGCTTGAAATGTACTCGAATTCTACAGCACCATCCAATTGACTCTCGTGAGGTTTCAGAGGCGAACCAGATTTGATCTGGTCAGCACGACGCCAATCCTTGCTGACGTTCCACTCCTTCTGCCGCCAGACGTTGTGATCAGGACTTGATAGTTGTGACGGATCCTGAAGGCTGTGGCTGCCAAGACCCTTCTTCCAGCTCGGGCGGCGCCAGCTAGAGGGACGCGAGAAACGACGTTTGGTGGCACTGTTGTCGGGGATTGGGAGTGAAACTTTAGAAGGACGGGTTGAAGGCGCTGTGGCATGTGCACCGCCACGGCGACGGTCCCCCAGTGCAGCCCATTTGTCAGTAATAAAGCTTCGCTTAGTCGGCGTGGCGTCGTCCTTGGCTTGTTCAGCTCCCCCAACGTGCTCCTCGAATACAAATCCAGTCTCATTGCTGACGTCTTCGTTCTTGTCATCCATCGAAAATTGACTCTCATTGCTAAGGGAGCGAGGTTCCGCATCGGCAGGCTGGATGGCACGAGGGGTTGAGCGTCCGTCTTCTTCGCTGTCAGCTTGGCTAAGAGTCGAGAGCTTGCTGGAAACCTTCTGGCGTTCGACTTGTGCCGCCAATTCCTCGTCCTCTTCATCTTGGAGGTCACTCCAGCTCTTGGCCTCAAATCCGCCTTTCTTCTTCCCAAAGAGGCTTTGAAAGGTTGAGCTTGCACGACCAAAAGTTGGCATCGAGAATGCAATGGGCACAGGCCGTGTACTACGGGGTGCAATTGATTCTGGACTGCTATTACCAATAGACACTCCAAACCCAGAGTCGGCAGCAGACTCGATAGAGCGAGTCTCCGCTTTGGAGAACCAGCTGTGAGATGAGACTTCTGAGTCAGGGAAGAGATCTTCGGAGGCTGTGTCAGGGATGACAGAGAGTTGACGACCTTTGGGCGATGTCACTTGAGAGATTCTTGTCCATGGATAGTCAGATCCTGTCATATTGGGGCTACTGACAGAAGGAGTTCTGAGAGGCTCTCTGTTGGCAGTGGTCTTGACAAAGTCGCGATATTCGGTACAGTAGTCATCGAGAGACTCTTCGTCAGTGGTGAAGCACACCACACGCTGCAAAGCATCCTTGAGTTTGGACAATGATCGCCTGCCTGGGTCGATTTGCAGACAGTAGTTCAAAACCTCAAAGGCATCGTCGTGCATATTGGGGAAAACGTCGAACAAGCTTTGACGATCACGAACAAAGTCCTCGAACAGCGGGTCTGACGGTGCCGGCACAGCGAAGGGATTGCGAGAGAAAAGGATGTTCAGCAAGCAGACACCAATAGACCAAATGTCAGCTCGAGCAGGAGAAATACCAGAGCCTGCGGGATCATATTGCTCTGGAGCCATGTAGCGATCACTTCCAACAGCAATCTCAGTAGACCAAGCGTCCATGGTGGCTAGGCCAAAATCACCAACCTTCATAGTACCCTGTTCCGTGAGGAAAATGTTCTCTGGCTTAATATCGCGGTGGTAGATACCCTTGGAATGAAGACATTCGACGGCTTTGACAAGCTGCAGCATGAACGAGCGAACGTGTTCTGTCTCCTTAGGCCCTTTGCCCTGGCGAATAGCTTCATAGAGATCGCCCATAGTGCAGTACTCCAAGACTATGAAGGTGTGAGTGTCGGTGCCGAATGAGTCGAGCAAGTTGACTATGTTGGGATGATTGCCAATACGAGAATGAATCTGTAGCTCCTCGGAGCGTTCATCGATCTGAAGAGACGATTCACCATTGGTAGGGGCGAACTTGTTTAGACACTTGATCGCAACCTTCCTGCGGGTGTGGCGGTCATTGGCCAGGACAACCACACCAAAAGAGCCATGATTGAGAGGAGAGAGAATATCATAGCGACCATTGAGCTGGACGCCACGAGCGAAGGCGGAATTAGAAAAGTCCATGTCTAAGAAACCAGAATGAGAAGAAGTGATTGAACACAAGAAGGCAAGCCAACAAGGTTGCAAGGTCAACCTTGGACAAACCGAATTATAAGAAGGCTTTTATGATATTCAGTCAATCGACCGAAGATGCTTTTGACAAATTGTATGCCACCCTCAAGACTTTATTCTGTTGAGCTTTTGTATGTGACCGTGACCAAAGAGAAGAAGAGGACAGTTTGCGGGATGATGTCGTTACCGAGGAGTTCTTTGTTCGTAGTGACAAGAACCAAGTTGAAGGACAAAAGACCAAAGAGATTAAGCCGTTGCTAGATAGCGAAGAGTATGAACAAAGACGTGTATAATGTATCCAGCGTACCAGCGGCCGTTGATTAGAGAAGAGAAGAGACAAGGAGTGTATATGGTTGCATCGAACTGGGGAGTGTTGATTGATGGGTCGAGCTCATGTACTTGGGAAGGTTGTCCAGCAACTGTGCCCCGTGTAGCGGAGGATCCTGCCTGAAGCTGTTCGAGCTACGTAATAGCCAGCAGTGTGATTGAATGACGAATTGAGCTAGAATCGGAGAGTAGAATATAATGCGTTGGCAAGGCAGAAGCAATCGGAACAGAAGTCGAACGTCAAACAGGAAGGTGTTGTTGGCAAAGTCGAATAGCTGGAATGAGGCCAGCAAGCTGGTGAATCTTCGGTTTCTGACTGTCAAACTGGCAGTGGGATGGTGGAGGCGTCTTTGAGCTAGATCAAGTGCTCAAAGAAGTGCCCAAAGTGGATGTAGAAAGCTGGAGAGATGGGAAGAGCGATGCCGGAGCTGATTATTGTTGTCCTGCTTATCAAGAGCTTGAGCTGTTTTTCCTGGCGGCAGCAGCAGCAGCTCGAGGAAGCTTGAGATGCAAGTCCGTAGGGTAATAGGTGAGGGATGAACTGATGGTGTTCCAATGGCAGTTTCAAGTTGTAAGAGGTAATGAGGAATGTCGGTGAGGAATAGGTGGGGGAGGTGTTTCTCGGATACGGAAGGCTGATGCTTGGTAAATGGGGCTGGTATCTGGAGATGAGACTGTTAGGAGTTGTACAGGTAGAGGGTCTCAATTGCAGAAGCAGTGGGCAGCAGCAGTAAAGTAGTCGAGAGCGGTGGATGTTGTGAGAAGGCGGAAGAAGAAGAGAGGTGTGTTGTCGTCAATGGAAAGAAGCGGGTCGAAGGTCACGAAGTACTCACGTCTTGGCATTCGGTGGGGACCGAACCTTGTTTCGAGCACGTCTTCTCCTTCTTATCTTTACATCATCTAAATGCTGTCATTATGACCCTATTGTGATGCTATTGATCAGAAGACTATGGACTCTCAGATCGTCTATCTACAATCAGTCCAAATATGTCTTTACTATACATACTAAAATGTGGTGAGACAACCGGCGGCAGGCTGCATGCCACAAGCGGTGTGATTGGTTGCTTGGCTACATTGTATGCAGGTGTTTTCACGGACCACATCCGCCTACCTATGTTACGCCAAATGCGTACCTTACTCGATGCATAGCCTCCTGCTTTCTTAGCGATCGAGGCAGGCACAATTTCTTCGTACGAGTGTGGGTTTTTTTTAGCGATAAAGACGATTGGCAGCCTGTTTCGTCTGAACTGTCTAGGTTGAGACGAAAGATAACAGCTGACCGGGGTCACTGCCACGTTTCACATTGAAACTCTCCGGTTGTTGCTTGCATGTTATTGCCAGCACGCTCACCTTTATTATCGTTTTACAATATTCTCCTGGGTAATCTCGTCTCTGCAAGTGTCTGCACGTCGTTTAATGCACCAGTGAATAGGTCTAAAGCTAGCAGGGTACAGCTTGGACAAAGGCCTGCCACGTCTTCTCTTCCTGCTGCAGCTTCTCCACAGTATTCCGAAGGCGCTTGGATTTAGTTCGAGTTCGAACTAGCTAACGCCTTCCCCCGGATTCTGCTAAATTTGGGCTGAAAGTGGCACCGTAAAATACGACATCTCTACATATGCTAGTCTATCATGCTCTTAAGTCTTCCGTCTTTGACCGACTTGAGACGTAGTTCTTGAAACGCGAAGTCGATAAAATAGAGGCACAGCACTCATCCTAACACGATCGGACTCGGCCAACAACGTTGTCGGAGGCGAGCAATGAAGACAAGACCAATCCCAATGTGGAAGACTCGCATGAAGCCTAAACACGTAGTGCATTAGAGCTGATGGACTCAGCCCGCCACACCAATCATACGAACTCACCGCCTGCATAAGGTTGCTCAGCTCAATGCAGATCTCAACAGCACGTTCTCGACCTCCGATGCTACAAATGCTTGGATTCCGAGCATTCACCGCTGTCCGACATGCTTCACCGCTGTTTCAAATATGGGTAATCTAGCCCCCCAAGTGCTGATTTCGCCAAAACACAAAGTGGTGAGCAACAATGTGATGGCGGTCAGCCATAGCCTCTGTGTTCCTATCAAATACTAGGTCCAGCTTTCGTCAATACATCCTGATGCCGCCCCAATGATAGCAGAGTGGGGCACAGGATCCTACAAACAATCAAGGCTTCGAACCGGGCACGTCAATCTTCGACATATCGAGCTAGTATCACGATTCTTTGGTTCTTAGAATCTTTGCAGCTTGAACTGCGTCACTTAGAACAAGACAGATATACTTCGTACAGGTTGTGATCCCCATGCTAGTCTGCCTACTACATGGTGTAATTGAAGCAGGCTGAGCTCGAGTCCACTATAGTCCAGCTGCCTACCTTGCCAGCCCTTTATGTCACGCGGATTTGCAATGGATTCGTGGAAACCAGCATCATACGCGTAGGAGATAACAAGCTATTTGCACTGAGCTGATATCGAGGGATCTTCCAATCTCGGAAAGTGCCGAGTTATACCACATGGTGATGCTTGGCAAATGCGGGGTTGTGTATCTCAAACCTTCTTGAAACATCGTGCTAATCTCTCGTCCTTTTGAAATCACCTTACTATGCTGCACACATCTCGCATCCTGCGCCATTCGCGCCTGCCAGCCCGATGCCTCCACCAGCAGCTCGCACGCATCTCTAGCCAAACTCCCACAAGAGCAACAGCAGCGGCAGCATCCTCGCTAAATGACACATCCAGCGGAGAATCACCTTTACTCGACATCGACTATGGTTCTGCCATGTCCTTCAATACACGTAGTACCTACTTCCCAGACGAACCCCGAGCCCCCAGTATGCGTACAAGCTTTCCTGGTCCAAACAGTAAAGCTGCAATAGAGGATTTAGACACGGTGTTTGACACGAGGAGTTTGAACATGATTGCGGATTACAGCAAGAGTGCGGGGAATTATATTGCTGATCTCGATGGAAATGTGATGTTGGATGGTATGCCCGTAATATAGTAAGATGAAGTCACGCATGTTGGGCTAATATTGACTCAGTATATGCACAAATCGCCTCGATACCTGTAGGGTAAGATTGGCGGGTGATGGTCAAGAAGTGTATGGAGAAACTTGCTGATCAAGTGCAGCTACAACAACCCAAACCTGGCGAAAGCCGCACGTTCGGAGGAGATGGTGTCAGCAATAATCAATCGTCCAGCGCTAGGCAACTTCCCACAGCACGACTGGGCAAACATTCTCAGGAGCGGTATCCTCAGAGTTGCACCAAGAGGACTAGATCAAGTCTTTACTGGCACGCATGGCTCTGATGCAAATGAACTGGCATATAAAGCAGCATTCATGTGGAAGCGTAGTCAGGAACGTGGCGGGCCAAGCGTCGACTTCACCGAGGAAGAAGCTGCATCCGCCATGAACAACCAGTCACCGGGCTCACCTGAAATGTCCATCTTGTCCTTCAAGTACGGTTTCCATGGTCGTCTGTTCGGATCTCTGAGTACCACGCGAAGCAAGCCTATCCACAAACTTGATATTCCAGGTATATTCTGCCAGTGCTCTGAGAATCTCCCTGGTCTTGTTAACAGTCTATACCAGCCTTCAACTGGCCACAAGCCCCCTTTCCACAACTCAAATATCCTCTCCACAACCACGTAGAGGAGAACGCCAAAGAAGAGCAAAGATGTCTAAAGGAGCTAGAGCAGATTATTGTCGAGTTCCCCAATCCCGTAGCCGCTGCGGTCATCGAGCCGTGAGTTTGGAAACCATCCTTCTTGCATTGGTTTTGCGTCCACTAATAACCACTAGTATCCAATCCGAAGGCGGCGACAACCATGCCTCCCCCTCCTTCTTCCAAGGCGTCCGTGAAATCACTCGCAAACACAACGTCCTCTTGATAGTCGATGAAGTACAAACCGGTGTCGGCGCAACCGGCAAGTTCTGGGCTCACGACCACTGGGAATTGAGGTAAAACACTCCACGATACAATTGAAATTCACCAGCTAATACCTCCCTCCCCAGCGACCCGCCGGACATGGTAACCTTTTCCAAAAAAGCCCAAGCAGCCGGCTACTACTTCGGCAACAACGCCCTGCGCCCCAACAAAGCCTACCGTCAATTCAACACCTGGATGGGCGACCCCTCCAAAGCCTTGCTTTTCCGCGCCATCATCGACGAGATCCAATCCAAAGACCTCGTCAAAAACACAGAGAAAACCGGTGACTACCTATTTGGCGGCTTGACGGCATTACAAGAGCGGTTTCCACGCGAGATTATGAATTTGAGAGGAGAGAATCGTGGCACGTTTATTGCGTGGGACAGTCCACGACGAGATGAGTTTTTGAGATTGATGAAGGGAGTAGGTATTAATGTTGGTGGTAGTGGTGCAGCGGCTGTTAGGATGCGGCCGATGCTGGTGTTTCAGTTTCATCATGCTGATATCTTTCTGGAGGCGTGCGAGAGGTTATTCACGGAGAGCGCGTTGAGATGAGGTGGACTTTGGTGCCTTGGGCATGGGACATGAATACTGGACTGGAGTTTTGCGCACTGGTTGGGTCAACTGGGAAGGTTTCTGCGTATACTGTATAATAAGCAACAGGGAGCATGCAAGCGGTGAGGCGAGACGGGTTGGAGGAGAGGGTGTGGCAGGATCAAGGGCTTGTCAAAAGGCGAAGATGTGCTTTCGAGTTGAAGAACTCAGTCGTTTGTGTCATGCAGAAGTCATAGACTGCAGGCTACCTCCAGGAACTACAGTGGGTTCAAGCCCCCTTCCTGGACAACTAAGCTGCCCTAACACTGTCATCGAGTAACAAAGCTGGGACAAACTGCAATGCGTACGACAGTAATGGTAATCAAGATTAGCTCGACAGTGCAAGCAAAACTAAAGCAATGACCTAGCTTGCTCATACTCGCAGTTTCGAACTGAAGCTTGCTGGCAGAAACTGTCGCATTGAAAATATTTGAGCTTAAAGCTTGCAATGATGTGGTTGGCTCGCAGTCGGCGGTTCAATATGGCTTTGGCTTTGGCCGCTTACCTTTTCAGATCTCTTTCTCTTTTCTTCTCTTTTCTGCTCTTCTTCTTCACCACTGTACACCACGAATTTTCTTCTTTTCTTCTTCTGACACACGGACTCCCTTCCTTTCTTTCTTTTCTGGTTTCATCACTTCTTCCATTTCGTTTCTTGTTACATTCATGCAAGCTCTACTTCCTTTCAGCCATTCCTTCTACATTTCATTTTCCTTCAAGTCTGCTTCGAGTATATTTCATCAGGGCTTTTACGACAGAACTCTTTTCGGTCCGTCAAGCCACAGCAATGTCGACTGTAAAGCAGACAGTCGACTTCGATAGTAATGACGAAGCGATGCGTGCATCTAAGTGAAGAGCAAGCTTCACTTCAGCCCAGCTGGAGTTCAAGGAAATGAGATCATAGCAATGCTGAAGCCTCAAGGAAAGATACAAAGTGTGATTTACAATATAAGCAGTTTTATGGTCTGGACAGTATAGAGATCTCTGTCGTTGCTGATGCCTTATGGTTACCTGGTAGGTAGGTTGTGTTGATGTGTGCCACCCAAATATACACGGGAAGAACGATGACACATAGGCAATGCTGAGCAGTCATATAATCTACATCGGACACGCTAGTTTCCTGCCATTGTCGGAGGCGAACATATATGTATATATATATATATATATGCGTAGAAAGAGTACAGCTTCACATCGCAGTTGATGCAGGAAGGCGAAGAAAGAGATATAAAGATAACATGTTAAACCTCAATGGTCAGATAAGCGCCGCTATTGTCCTATTGAGACATTGAACAAACTCAACAACAATAGACGTTACAAGCTTTAGAGCCTTGCGAGGTACTTATATTGTTCTTGAGTTCTTCTTCATCATCATCACCATCATCCAGGCGGGGAAGCTGCTTGACTTGCTTGTTTTTGAATCGACAAACAATATTCAGACTGCTTGCTGTTACGATGAAAGCTAAGAGTTGAAGTCATTTGAGAGACTTCTCGATAAGCGAGCAAGACACAACTTTGCGATCTTAGTCTTGGATTCTATTTCTTCTAACAACATCACATAGCAGTCAAAGTGCGCATTCACAGTAAACATATCTTCCCTGGTAATCTCAGTTTTCCTAGAAAGCGCACAAAAAATGGCTGCCTCTTTAGGTTTAGCGTAGTTTCGTGAAATGGCCTCTTTGCTGAGCAAACTTCGTCAAAACTGCTTGCATTCTAAAGGCCGTCTACAGACTAAACACATTTCAGCCCCTGTCGACAACACTCATCACTTATGCCAGCATCTCAAAGATATCAAGCATTCAAACTTAACCTTTATATTCATATTACACATACATAACCAAAGTCTTCAGAGAATTATCTTAGTTGAATCATTTGTTGTTGCCTCCGGTCTTGTTCCTCTGTCCGTATGCTGGAATGAATGTTAGTTGGGTATACAAACGAATGGACATGATTGTTACTTGCCTGCAGTAGCGTATTCGCCCTAAGACACCAAGTTAGGACATTGCGCAGTATAAGATATCGTTTATGAGTGATAGGACTTACCTTGTGCACAATCAGATCAGCAGGGTTGTAGTCCTCACGTCCAGAGAAGTAGGAGTCCAGAATCTTCTTGGTACCAGCAGCGTAGCGCTTCTGGGCGTCGATGGATGTTCCGGACATGTGAGGCGTCATGGCGTTACCGCCTCCCCATGGGTGCTGGGCGGTGCGGAGAGGGTGGTCCTTGGGTGCTGGTTGAGGGAACCAGACATCACCACCGTATCCGCGGAGCTTGCCGGACTTGACGGCCTCGGCGACGTCTTCCTTGACGACAATGGCACCACGAGCGGTGTTGACGAGCCATGCACCTGGAGGTAACGAGTTAGTCTTGTTTCATAGAGATAGAATGTTGTTGGTGCTCGAACTTACCATCCTTCATCTTGGAGATCAACTCCTTGTTGAACATGCCTCTAGTCTTCTCGTGCAGCGGGCAGTTGATGGTGACAACGTCACAGACCTTGAGCATCTCCTCCAAACTGTCCACACGCCTGCAGCCAATCTCCTTCTCAATCTCGGGCTTCAAAGGCTGGTAGTCAAAGTACAACAGCTCCTTGCAATCAAACGCCTTCAATCTGCGCAACACACGCTCACCGATACGCCCAACGGCAACGGTACCGACGACCTTGTTCTCGAGATCGTACTCGTTCTTGGCGACGGCGGCAACATTCCAATCGCCCCTTGCGACTTGTTCGTGGGCGGGGACGAAGTTGCGGACGAGGGTGAGGATGGTCATGACGACGTGCTCGGCGACGGAGACGACATTGGAGCCAGTGACTTCGGCGACGGTGATACCGCCATTGGTCTTGTTGGCGACGTCAAGGTCGACGTGGTCGGAACCGATACCTGCTGTTACGGCAATCTTGAGCTTCTTGGCTTTGGCGAGACGCTCGGCGGTGAGGTAACCGGGGTGGAAGCTGGAGATAGTGTTAGTGAAATGCGATCAAAATGATAGAGCGTACGGAGGTAATATGTGAATGTAGATTGAATGAGTGGACATACGGAGTAGTAATGATGACTTCAGCGTCAGGAATGTGCTTATCAAAGGTAGAGTTCTCACCCTCCTTGTCAGAGGTGGTAATGAGCTCGTGTCCTTGGTCCTCGAGCCACTTGCGGATTCCGAGTTCGTTCTCAGTGGTTCCGAGGAGCTCAGGTTGGTCGCGGGAGTGCTCGTGGCCCTGTATAACTTAGATTAGCATGCTGAAGCTTCCTTTTCCCAATCGCTACGAGTTGATGCTTCAGGTGGATTGACATACATCGTAGAGAACCATCAAGACCTTGCCCTGCTTATTTGCGGTTGCTGATAATGGTCTGGCAGCTCCAGCTTGTGCGAGAGGGGAGATCTGTTGACGAGCAGCTTGGGCAAGAGGGCGGGCCAGCCGCTGGGAGGTGCGTAGGAGAACCATGATGTGAATGTGTGAAAGGTTGAGAGAGAGGAGAGAAGTAATGTAGAGTGAGTGAAGATGAGGAGGATGAAAATAAGCAGAAGAAAGGAAGGATTCGAGGGCTACATATACTACTTTGATAGCTGCGGTGATATCTCGCTGCTTCGGAGGGAAAGTGACCTGACATCATGTAACTCTCATTGGTTGTGGGGTTTGGAGAAAAGGTGGGGCTTTTCTGCGGGGCAGAGGCCGGCACTACAGAGCTATGAGCTATACCGTGGCTTTACTCGTGCCTTCAATAAGTATTCGGACTTGTGAATGATAGGACGATTATGATCACATTGAAAGGAATCCTGATCGAGAGAGAGGCCTATACTTGATGCGAGTCGACTGCACTCTCGTTGCCATCTCTTAGTATAGTTTGCCAAGCCTCACATCCATCTGCCCTGTGTTTTTGTGCAGCTTAGCCGCCTAGTCCGTATACAGCTGTAATGTCCGAGCAAACTGCTTGCTGGGTGTCTCATTGCGCGGTCCAGACGACGGTTTAGACAGGCCAGGTGATTTATAAGTTAATTGGACATATCACCATTGGTGCCGCTTCTCCGCGCACATATTCGGCGTAGACTCGGTGGTGGTGGTAATTTGTGATCAATGTAATCAATGTATGTGTCAATGTGATATGGCAAAGAGAAGTACGAGACAACAGTAGGATGCTTGATTCAGGTATGATTACTTTGTAAATCCACACGATGAGCTTTCAGCCAGGTTGAGCTAAACAAGCATAGAGTCCTAAATGGCATATTCCGCATGCCGTAACAATACGATACGTCCTCCTCCTTTTCAATATCTTCTCTGGTTATAACCATTGTATCCTTGCCCATTACCACCATGTCCATTTTGTTGATGGTTGTAGCCGCCTTGTTGACCACCGTAACCTCCATGTCCCTGTTGACCTTGGTAGTGTTGTTGTTGTTGTCCATAATACGCCTGTTGTCCTTGATATCCGCCTCCATTCCCATTGTATTGTGGAGCACCATACGCAGGCTGTCCTCCATATCCGCTTAGACCAGGAGGAGGAGCAGGAGCAGGCCATACCTGTGCGCCATAAGTCTGCTGAGGTGGTCCACCATTCTGGAAGAATTGCGGATTCAGGCCAGCAGCATATGGGTTCGGCGGACCTTGATTCGCGCGATAATCAATCTGCCCTCCTCCACCGCCACCATATCCACCTCTTCCTCTACCACCACCACCTCCTCCTCGACCTCTTCCATTGCCGTCGAACCTAACACCACCATAAGATCTTCCTGACGTACTCGCCTTCTGCCTCGTCTCTTGTATGTCCGCCTGATCCAGCATCGGAGTAGGAAATTGCACGCCTTTGAGTATCATAGATTTGTGCACATGTATACTCTTCGGCATTTCATAAAACACACTAATACTTTTATTCTCATCCAAATCCGGCATGCCTCCTTCAGCTAGTGGAAACACCAATGAGCTTGCGGGCATATAATCTGGATTCTTCTCCACGGTACCAGCCAGCTGTTCGCTGACTTTCGAGCTGAGCTTGAACTTGTCAACACCCTTCTTTTTGGAGTAGAAATTCGTCGCTACACTCTCATATAGCGGATGTCGTTCAGAGAAGAGCAAGACTTCCTTGCCCGGCTCATTGCGGCGATGTTCGTCTGCTGTAAGTAATGGATAGCGTGTAGCCATTGCTTTTAGTAGGCGCTTTTCATCGATGAATGGGAGGATAGCAACACCCTGCCATGCGAATTTTTTTCCATTGAGGTCGACGTGAAAATCTTCGGGGTAGAAGTCTACAATGTCGCTGTCTTCGTCTGTCATCAAGCTTCGAAAGACTTCGGGGATGGCGTGATTGGATGCAGCGGGCAGAACACCCATGAGCTGTTCGTATGGCTTGAAGATGTTGCCCTTTTCGAACTTGAGCTCCATTTCACCAATATCGACGAAATCGGCAGCGAACGGTGCGTAGTGATAAGGGTAGTACCAAGTCCAGGACGAGCATCCTTGGAAGTAGTAAAGTAAAACCCAAGCCAGACCTTCGGTGTATGCACGCGCAACTTTGTGGCGGAAAGCATGGTCGCTGGGAGATACGCCGAACTTTTGCTCGTAGTAACGGTCACCATAACCTTCCTCCCACAGACGTACTGTGTCTGGTGGAGGTTCATCAGGATCGGCTTTGGGTGTGTCTGTAACAGGCTCCGGAGACTTGCGACCTGGCGTGCCGCTGTCTTCGTCTTCGATAAGATCCCTCTTCCTCTTGCCCGCCGCTGATGGAGGTGTGCTGAGAACGTCAGGCATGACACTCTCTGCAGCACTCTCTGCTTTGACGTCTTGACCATTTGGTGAGCCCTGAGATGCCTTGTTTTTCAGTAGCTTCTCCTTCAGTACAGCTGCAGCACTCTTGTTAGCAGTGTTCGCAGCCTGGACATCGGGACCTCGATTCATGATCTGCTCATGAGTAAGGTTGTTCAGGTTGTTTGTTCTGTTTTGGAAAGCCATGTTAGAATTGCGCGAATCGTCGAGATTGACTGCGCCAAGGTCGGCTGCGTTCAGTGGTGCATGTTCCATGTTGCGAGGTCTCTTGCCGCCTCCAAAGTTGCCACTTTGGCGAGCTTGATCTTGCTGCTTTCGTCGTTTCTGATTCGCGTCTCTTCTTTCCTCTTCCTGCCTTCTACGCCTGAAAATGGCGTCTTCTTGCTTCGCCAGACCTTGAAGAATTACTTGTGCACGCTTAAGATCGACGAAGCCATCCTTGGTCAAGTATCCACCCATGATGGGTATATTGTCGCGCCAGATGGCAATCAGAGTGTCGATACCTTGTTCTCGAATGTCCAGACTCGGTAAGTGAGGTAAAAAGTCGTTTCCGACAAAGAAACACATGAAAACCCAGTCATCTAGAGCCCTCTCCAAGTCGAACTTGAATCCCATGTTGGGTACTTCCATCTCTATGGCAAGATACTCCCGTAAAACTCCAACATGCAGCCAAATGAAGGGCTTTAGCACTGGAGTTACACCCTTTTCATCAAAGTCTCCCGACTTCTTTTTCGCCTCTCCCCTGCATTCTTCTGCTTTGTGTCCTGTTTGACCACAGATCCTGCACGTTCTGGCTTTACCCTGGTCGAAGAAAACATCTTCGCGAAGCACACGGAAATGAGGTTCATGTGTGGCCAGACCTAACATGATCAAATCTGCATCCAAACCATATATGACGTGCCTAGTGTTCGGATCATGCTCAGGCGAGCTCCTTTGTGATCTTACGAAATTCATAATCTTGTGCTCTCCTTCTCCTGGCACTGTCGCATCAGAGATGATAATCTTGAGCTTTTCCCAGGCAGGATCCGTGCTCAGCTTGTAAGACACCCAGTATCGAAGACTGCTGGCCAAAGTATCCATGAAAGGAGTACCTGGCGTAATGGAATTACTATCCCAGGTCTTCTTTTCCAGCTCCGCGAGTACACCCTCAGGGAGGACGCCCCCGTGCTGCTGTTTCAACATCTGAATGTGCTCAGCCTTGTCAGCGTCCTTCTCTTTAGCCTCTTGCGCCGATCTAAAACGTCTTGATCGTTGTTGATTCATTTTTGCACGAGGAGCCACGCCATCTGGACACAGTTAGTCTTGTGATTTCGAACGGCTATAGAACGACCAGCATACCCTTGCTTGACATTGTGTTGAAAGGTATTGGGTGGAAATGTCTTCAAGAGTGCGCCAGCTTCTCAAACCAGTGTTTCACATACCGACTGCCATCATCAATAGTTTCCTCGGCCGACACATCTTCACCACTCTCTCAGTGTACTTGAAGATCTCCAACATCATCTCGCCTTCTGTCGACGGCGCAGGTCTGTCCTCTGGGTGCGAACACGGATGCACAATACCATTCATATCAAGATACAGGTTATCCATCTCTTCACCATTTGGATTCGGTCCGCGTGTATCAACTGGTATCTCTTGTCCATCTATGATTTGCGGCATCTCCTCGATGACCGGAGAAATGATCTTGGGATACTTTTGTGAAAGCCATCGAAAGAGCGCTGGGACACCCATGATGGGCGATGTAGGTAGAGATTACTTGCTGGAAAGGGAGATCTGGAAAGCACTTATTGGCAAATGAGCGGCAATAAAGTGGCGAGGACAATCCAAAGTGTGCTCAGTGGAATACACAGAAAGGATAGCGACTGTAACGACCAGCGCACAATTCGACACCTAAAGTGATGTTGCAATGTGGAACAGAGGGAGAGGTCCAGCAAGGTCGAGGTGAATCGCATGAGCTGATCACAAAAATCTAGTCAGAAAGGGGCGAAGATCGTCGTCTGGAGTTACCTCCACGTGTTTCTCCTTCTAGCCATTTTTATATTGCCGCACGGAGCTCAGACATGATGCTTTGTTGCTATTCTTCAGTGTATTCAGTGTGATAATGTATTAGATGCTCCTCATCAAAGTTTGCCTGCTGTGAAATGGGCGAACGAGAGCCTCGGAAAGACGTTACAAAATGTTAAGAGCTGCCCTTGAGGCACAGGCTCCTCCCAAGCAAAATGCCACAGACACTATTAACACGCTAAGTGGCCGCTTAGCCAGTGCTACGCTCCTGGAAGATCGCCGTGCTGCCATACAAGGCTTGCGAAGTTTTGCCAAAGAGTATCCAGCATCAGTTGCCTCTGGTGCGCTTCGTGGTTTGATCAGTGAGCTACAAAAGGATGTCGAGGATGTGGACACAGAGAAGGTCGTGCTAGAGACATTGTTGATGCTCTTCAACCCAAACGTCGATAGTGTGCGTGTATACCTGTTCTGGCTTGATATTGCCAAGCTGACAACAAACCAGCCTGAAGCATCTGAAGACATTGCTTTATGGTTAGCGGACGAGTTTTCACAGGTAGGAATGATCGGTAGTCCTGCAAGATCTGTACTGAACTAGCCTTAGCGTCAAGATAATATAACAATCTTACTAGATCTTCTCGATACACCAGACTTTTACTCACGTCTTTATGCACTGCAAATTTTGACTGCTATCTCGGTTTCACGTCCAGAGAGGACGCAAGACTGCATTTTGTCAGCACCCCTTGGAACAACAAGGCTTGTAGCAGTGCTTGATGATGCTCGTGAGGCCGTACGCGCCGGTATGTAGACCCTAAACACATACATTCCAGGACTGACAGTTTCCAGCTGGTCTTCTTCTACTCAATGATGTCACGCAGGGATCCGTTGAGCTGCAAAAGCTCGTCGCATTCGAGAATGCGTTCGACAGAATTTTCAACCTTATTCAAGCAGATGGCTCTCTTGCATACGGTGATATTATTGTACAAGATTGCCTATCATTACTAGCAAATTTACTACATCTTAATGCTGCAAATCAGTCATTATTCAGAGAGACTGGCTTCATAACTCAGCTTGCAAGACTTCTAGCAAATGATGGCTCGTCACCACATAACGAACCAGATTCAAGCCCTAATGCTACCAAGGAGAAAAACATATGGGGCCTTCTAGCAGTTCTAAAAATGTTCTTGGTTCCGGGCAATCTTGGCACACCAGCAAATCAAGCCGCTTTCGAAAAGCAGGGCGTACTGCAGCAAGTATTGAACATTGGCTTTGATACAACAATGAGTCCAAGAATTCGTGCAGAGGTATGCTTACGACTTTGTTCACGACTCAACCTGCTGACTATCTTGTTAGGCCCTACATACTTGTGCCGATATGATACGTGGAGGTGGTACGATACAAGAACGATTCGCCCACAACAAAGTGCAAGGTTCTCAGCAAGACGGTGAGACGAACGGCAATACACGTAAATCACTAGAAAAGGGCAAGGTCTATGTGATAGAAGAGTTGTTGAATGTTGCTCTTACTAACCCATCTGCGTTAATGTTTGATGTACGTTACGCTGCTTCTAGCTGCATACAGGCTTACTTCTACAACCACAAAGGCATACGAAATCATTTCCTGACCCGGGCTATTGAAGGACATAGATCGGGCAAGGAAGAGCCGAACAATGTCTTGACAATATTGATAGGCGGAACGTCGAGCTACGATGTACGAGATCCATACCGGTTATGGTTTGCTGCCAGGATAATGTTTGACCTGATCTATGATGACCTTCAGGCGAAGCAGATGGTCATGGCAGTAGTAGAAGGTGATGCCGAAAATGGTGAAGAGGTCGTAACCTGCATTCAGTCTTTAGCTGCCAATCTTGTGACGTCTTTGCAAAGTACCGAGGATGAACGAGTATGTATAGGTTACTTGATGGTTCTATGCGGCTGGCTTTTCGAAGATAGCTCAGCTGTCAACGACTTCCTAGGCGAAGGCAGCATCGTTCAAAGTATGATTCAGGTCATCACACGAAAGGACAAAGGACGCGAGCTTGTGCAAGGTCTTTGCACCTCTTTGCTCGGCATAATCTACGAGTTCTCAACAAAAGATTCCCCAATTCCGCGACGAAAACTTCAACCCCTGCTTATATCTGGCCTGAGCCGTGAGCACTATGTTGCCAAGATAAAGCGTCTGCGTGAAGATCCTGCAATGAGGGACTTTGAAGTGCTTCCTCAAAGTCTATCCTCAGTTGAGCCAGGTGAACTACCTCTGGTTTTCTTCGACCAAGACTTTGTCAACTTTATCAAGGACAATTTCAGTCGAATAATCCGAGCGATTGATCGTGACCCAGGAAAGGAGATTGTGCACGTTGAGGAAGGCATTGACCGCGACATTTTCGATGACCTCCGAACACAGATCGACGATAAGAACCAAGCGATACGAAAGGCAGAAAATGACTACCTAGCTATGGAGCAGAAATACAACCAAGAGCAGGCTGATCATCGTCGAGCACTAGAGACATCAAATGCTGAGGTCATCCGTATCAAAAGTATCAACGATGCACTACAGAAGTCGCACGACAATGAAGCGCAGAAGACCGAGGCTGCACACAAGAGTGCTGTACAGGACCTGAGAGTCCAACATAGGAAGCAGCTTGATGATGCAGAAAAACGGGTACAGCAGGTCACTGTAGAAGTAGCGATGCGTGCTCAGGCTACAGCCCAGCAACATGGGGTTGAGGTTGCTAGCCTCAAACGGCGGTTGCAGGATCTGGAGACAATCGGCTCTCAAAGCAAGCAAAGATTGGAAACTCTACAGCGATCACTTGATGGTGCGAACGACAGTATCCGCTCAAGAGATGCCCAACTTGCTGCATTGCGAAATGATGTACAACAGCGAGACTCCCAGATTACTGCATCGAGAGGGCGAGTCCTGGAACAAGACGCAATTTTGGGGGTTCTTCGTGAAGACCTGAACGAAACGAATAGCAAGGTCGAACAGATGAAACTTGAATCTAGCCAGAAAGACGAGCGCATAGATAGCTTGGAGAAAGAGAACAAGCGCTTGGAAGCATCTGTCGTCCATATGACAACATCACTACAAGAGCTGGAGACAACTGCAAAGGAGCATAGCGATCGTGCAAGTCAGGCCAGCGCTCGCGAGAACAGTCTGCAGAATCTGAACAGTGAAATCATGAAACGGCAGAAAGAGCTGCAAACCCGACTCAAAAGCCTCGAAGACATGGAAAAGAAGGTGAAGAAGGATCTTGAGGACAAAGAAGAGGCACGTCAAGCAGCACAAACCGAGCTCGACGACCTTCTCATCGTGCTATCAGACCTAGAAGACAAACGGACGAAAGACAAGGTAAAGAGACGTGGATCCGAATTGGCAGAATATAAGCTAACACTGTTGCTAGAAAAAGCTGAAGGAGCTTGGAGCGGAGATATCCGACGACGATGATGACGACGAAGAGGGTGGAGGTGGAGGTGATGGTGATTCAGAGGAAGATGAAGATGAAGACGATGCTTGAGCTTAAGTTGTTTGGCACAGCTTCTGATTGTTGGCACTTTCTCCACATACAGGAGCTATGTAGGAAATGTTTTTTGCCAGTCGAGCAGGACTGATGTCGGACATCAGTTCATGGCATAGAAGAAGTTTCCCCCAATGTATACAGTCCTCTCACAATGTGACTGCTTCAGCTTGTTTCATGCTTATTTTTGTTTGCTAATGGTAATCACGTGTCAAACTGAGTCACCTAGACTCGCTGATGTTTTTAAATATTGATCAACACTGCTTTCTAGGTTGCCAACATCTGCTGCAACAATGTCTATCAGCTTCCCAGCAGAGGAGCAGAAAGTGCTCGACCGGTGGCGTGAGATCGATGCTTTCAAGCGACAAGTTGAACTATCCAAAGGCCGAAAACCCTATGTCTTCTACGATGGGCCTCCGTTTGCAACAGGAACTCCGCATTATGGCCATCTGCTGGCTTCGACTATCAAAGACATCATCCCCCGGTACTGGTCAATGAAAGGAAGATATGTCGAGAGACGATTCGGCTGGGATACGCATGGAGTGCCTATCGAGTATGAGATTGACAAAAAATTGGGAATGTCTGGGAAAGATGCGGTCGAGAAGCTTGGTATTGCAAAATACAACGAGGAGTGTCGGGCCATTGTCATGACGTTTGCGAAAGAGTGGAGGGAAACTATTGAGAGATTAGGACGATGGATTGACTTTGACAACGACTACAAGGTCAGTGAGATGAGATGAAAGAGAAGGCACTGGTCAATGGCTGACATCGCGCTTTAGACAATGGACACAAGCTTCATGGAGTCGGTGTGGTGGGTGTTCAAGCAGCTGTACGAGAAAGATGCGGTCTACCGAGGATACAGAGTCATGCCCTACTCAATGGCACTGAACACACCACTTAGCAACTTCGAAGCACAACAGAACTATAAAGACGTGCAAGATCCGGCTGTAGTCATCACTTTCCCTCTCCTTGATGATCCTCAAACATATTTTCTCGCATGGACGACAACACCCTGGACCTTACCCATGAACGTCGGTCTTGCAGCACATCCTGATTTCGAGTACATTAAGATCTTCGATGAGGCATCTGGCAAGAACTATATTCTGCTGGAATCATTGCTAAGAACACTGTACAAAGATCCAAAAAAGGCAAAGTTCAAGATTCTGGAGAAGTACAAGGGTACGGACATGCTGGGCTGGAAGTATGAACCTCTCTTCCCATACTTCTATGAACAGTTCAAGGACTACGGATTCAAACTCCTCAATGCGGAGTATGTCACAGCAGATAGTGGTGTGGGTATTGTCCACCAATCGCCTGCATTCGGTGAGGAGGATTACAACGTTGCAATGAAAGCTGGAGTAATCACATCAGAGCGTCTGCCACCAAATCCAGTTGACGAGATGGGTTGCTACACAGCAGAGGTTCCTGATTTTAAAGGCATGAACGTCAAAGCTGCTGATAAAGCTATTATCAAGCATCTGAAAGAAAAGGGACGATTGATTGTCGACAGCCAGATTATGCATAGTTATCCATTCTGTTGGAGATCAGACACTCCACTCATCTATCGAGCTGTATCAACCTGGTTTGTGAAAGTCGGCGACATCATTCCTAAGATGCTCGAAGGTATTGACAACTCACATTGGGTGCCATCGTTTGTCAAGGACAAGCGATTTGGAAACTGGATTGCAAATGCACGAGATTGGAACATTTCGAGAAATCGATATTGGGGTAACCCAATTCCTCTATGGGTCAGCAAAGACTTCTCGGAAGTTGTTTGTGTGGGTAGCATTCAAGAGCTCAAAGAGCTCAGTGGATTTGAAGGTGACTTGACAGACATACATCGTGACAAGATTGACCACATCACTATTCCCAGCAAGAAGGGCAATGGTGATTTACATCGTATTGAAGAAGTGTTTGACTGCTGGGTTGAGTCTGGCAGTATGCCATATGCTTCACAGCATTATCCATTCGAAAACAAGGACACCTTCCACGACGGCTTTCCAGGAGATTTCATTGCCGAGGGATTGGATCAAACAAGAGGTTGGTTCTACACTTTGACTGTATTAGGGACACATCTCTTCGGCAAGCCGCCAATGCGCAACGTCATTGTCAATGGTATTGTCCTGGCAGAAGACGGCAAGAAGATGTCCAAGCGATTAAAGAATTACCCTGATCCATCACTTGTCATGAAAGAGTATGGATCCGATGCATTACGACTATACATGATCAACTCACCCGTTGTGCGAGGAGAGAACCTGCGGTTCAAGGAGGCTGGTGTCAAAGAGATTGTAGCAAAAGTGCTTCTACCACTATGGAACAGCTACAAGTTCTTCGAGCAACAAGTCGCGCTTCTCAAGAAGGTAGAAGATCTCGACTTCATGTTCGACCCTTCCGCCGAAGCGAACAACACAAATGTCATGGACCGCTGGATCTTGGCTTCCTGCCAAAGCCTCCTCAAATTCGTCAACGAAGAAATGGAAGCCTATCGTCTTTACACCGTCGTCCCTCAACTTCTCGCCCTAATCGACAACACCACAAACTGGTACATCCGCTTCAACCGCCGTCGTCTAAAGGGCGAGCTCGGCATCACAGACACCCAAAACGCACTCAACACCCTCTTCGAAGTCCTCTACACTCTCGTCCGCGGCCTTGCCCCATTCACACCTTTCATCACAGATAACATCTACCTCCGCCTCCTCCCACACATCCCTACCGACCTCCTACCAGAAGACCACCGCTCCGTCCACTTCCTCCCCTTCCCCGAAGTACGCGCCGAGCTCTTCGACGAAACAGTGGAACGCCGCGTCGGTCGCATGCAGCGCGTCATCGAACTCGGCCGCATCTGTCGCGAACGCCGCACCATCGGCCTCAAAACGCCACTGAAGACCCTTGTCGTCATACATCCGGACGCTGCATACCTCGACGACGTCAAGGGCCTCGAAACGTACATCTGCGAAGAGCTCAACATCCGCGATCTGCTGTTATCGTCCGACGAGGAAAAGTACAATGTCCAGTATAGCGTGACAGCGGACTGGCCCTCGCTCGGCAAGAAATACAAAAAAGACGCGCAGAAAGTGAAGAAAGCCCTGCCCGACCTCACAAGCGCGGACGTCAAGACCTTCGTGCACAACAAAGGCATGACTATCGCTGGTCTCTCGCTCACTACCGAAGACTTGATCGTCAAGCGTGGCCTAGCAGAAGACGAGGCGAATAAACATCTCGAAACGAATACCGACGACGACGTGCTGATCATCCTCGACGCGGAAATGTATCCGGAGTTAGCGGAGGAGGGTCTCGCGAGGGAGATCATCAATAGGGTGCAGCGGTTGAGAAAGAAAGCTGGGCTTGTGGCCACGGACGATGTCAAAATGGAGTATCATGTACTAAGTGATCCCGAGAGTGTGGGCGTGGAAAAGGTGTTTGAGAGCCAAGGCAAGGTTATTGAAAAGGCGCTCAGGAGGCCGGTGGATAAGCATGTTGTTACGAAAGTTGCGGGCGAAGTTGATGGGGAGAAGGAGGAGAGCGTTATTATGGAGGAAGAGCAGGAGGTGCAGAAGGCGACGTTCTTGTTGAGATTGGTCAGGTTGTGATTGTGAATGTGAGAGTGATAGAATTGTTTCATACAGCTAGCTAGATACGTCAGTCGCCTGCTGCTCGAAATAGACTGCTAGCTTGTCGTTGAATTGTCTCATGTACGACCGTTTGCCGTCGTCCTTTTGTGATTTTGCCTAGTTCGCCAAACACCCTCAGATGTCAAGACCTCGGAAGAAAGGCGTCTATACAACCATGAATACACATATACAGCACAGTTGCCTCAAAGCTCAAAGCTAGCAGAAAAAGAACCCAGCATTGACATTCAAGCACTTGAAGCTTTTTCTTCTCACATGCAAGTCCGATATGTAATGCCCAGAACATCAGTCATGCCAATTCAATTACATCAGGAATCCGTCTACGAAACCATTCCACCACCTACTCCAACAACCCATTACCGTAGCGTATAACGTTACAAATGCGGCACGCCCGCACTAGCCAGCGCCAAATTAACAATGCTGCACAACCCCTCCCCCAAAATCAAGCCACTCGCCAGCACCACAACACCCGTCTCTCTCTGTCCCCTCCAGCGCGTCCACCACCAACAAACCGCGCCTCCAATCGCCCTCGCCAGTGTGAAACTAGGGGTATTGTACATGCCCACCGCCACGGCAATACCACCCGGTATCAAGCTCGCCCACCACTTCTCAGCCTCCCCGCGCATTCTTAGCACCGTGAGTCTTGTACGCAGAATGGTGAAAGCGGCGAAGACAGCAGCGAACCCGATTGCGTACTCGGCCGACTTCACGGGCAATCCCTCGCCCGTAACCAATCGCGCCGTAAACACCCACACGTACGCCGTCGGGACCTGAAACTGCGGACTCGGCACCACATACACGGCCGTATACAACCTATACACCGCCGCGCTCACAACCGCGCCCACGACACTGCCCACAAGTTGGCCATAAAACTGCGCTTTCGGCGCGGCGCCCAAAAGGTGTCCCGTTTTCAAATCCTGCAGTAAATCGCCTGCTTGCAGCGCGCCGGACTCTGAGATCGCGCCGGCGAGCAGGTTGATGATGATACTGTTTTTGTTCGTGGCGGGTACGAGGATGGAGAAGACGAGTTGCGTTAGTTTGGAGATGCCGCTGACGGGGTTTAGGTCTGTTTCGCCGAGGGCGCGGACGCCCATTAGGGAGAGGAGGAGGGCGAGGAGGAGGGCGGCGAGGGAGGCGGTGAAGGGGAGGATGGCGGGGAAGGTTAGGTGGAGACTGGAGAAGTAGAGGAGGAGGGAGAGGGCGATTGAGATTGTGAAGACGCGGGTCGAGATGAGGTGGGAGGGGGGTGCGTCGACTTCTGCTTCGGCGGCAGCTGTGTTGGGGAGTGGTGTGTATTCCGGATTGGTGGTTGAAGGGTTGAGGTAGGTGACGAGGTCATGCCATTGGTTGGTTCTGGCTAGACGGTATATTTCTTGTCCGTAGGTGCGAGAGAAGTGGATTAGTGGTCGGAGGATCAGCCAGCCTAGACTTACGATGGCGTCTGCGAGCATGATGGCTAGACTGATCCAGACAATCCATCCTTTACTACCAGTTGCCCAATCGTCTACCTCACCCGGAGCCCAACCTCGTGATTTTGCAAGAGGTGATAAGATGCCCCAACCGATAATGGCGCCCAGTAGCATGTGTGCGGTTGTTGTTGGGCCCATAATGATACCCTGTCCGACGTAAGCAGGAGATGGGTTCAATGTCCAGAGCCAATTGTTCGCAAGAGGTAGGCCGAAAATGGGTAGATTGCGGACTTGCGGGATAAAGTATGTTGCAACTGTATAAAACGAAGACCCAGCGAATGCCCAGATGAGGAGTTTGATCTTGCTTTGCCAATCATTGTGAGTACTTTGCTCTCTTCTGTTGTCATGCTGCTCTAGATGTGACTCTGAAGATGTGTTGTTGTATTCTTGCTCCATTTCGTGGTCATTATCTTCCAGTTGACCATCTGTCTTTGCCAAAGGCTGGTATTCTGCTTGATTACCATGCCCAATCTTTCTTGTCCTATCATTATCGTCTTGTTCAATTATAGTAGCGCCTTCTTTCTCTCCATGAAGAACGCCAATCATCAATGCAGTTGCACTTCCAGTAGGAAACTTGAGTTTCTCCCGAATAATGACCTGTTTGCGCAAAGGTACAGCAAAGACTACACCAAACAAGCATATTCCAACTGCCCACAGCATCAGCTTTCCAAGACTTAGTCTCAACGGACCGTTCTCCTCGGGTGTCAGCAAATACTCCAATGCTGGCATGACTCCCACAAAACCACATCCCAAGGGCATGGTGCCCACTGAACTTGCAACAGTCTGTATAAGGACGTTTTCCACCGGCGTGAACGGTGATTTCAAATGTGAAGAGATGGCGCGGAAGAAGCCAAAGCCAATCAAGGCCGAGGGCATGGACATCCCACTGATCCATCCTGTTTGCAGCCCAAAGTAGATGTTGGAGAAGCATATTACGATGCCTATGACGAGGCCGACGAGGACGCCTCGGAGAGTGAAGTTTTGAGGGGCATCAGCTCGTTCTGCCAGGATGTTGCGCGCTTGGACAGGATCGAGGGGTTGTTCGGGGAGGACTGAGGTAGTGGAAGGACCATCTGCGGAGTCATGTTGGTGGGGGGTGGTGGATTGTGAGAATGAGCCATACTGACCACCATTGCCCCTATCGGGCGCCATTGATGTGGTGGTCCTGCTTGAGCGAGATTGAGCAGGTAAGGGAGAGGCAGGAGAGGCGAGGGTGAGGGTGAGGGAGATGGACGAGTTATTACTATGACCAAGGATACAAGCACGAGCATATCACGACATTGGGTGGTGATGATTAGTCAGAAAAGCTTGATTATGATTAACATCTTCGCAAGGTTCTCAATCTCTCGATTACTGTCCTACCAAGAACAACAACATCAATCGCAAACATGTCCAACACTACGGCGGTGGCGAAGCGCTCAGCAGATGAGACTGGTCTGATGCTACCTCCGCCGCCGCCAAAGCGCATAAAGAGGCCGGCCAAAGTCCTGGACGAGGACAAATACACCGCCGCCCTGTCTCACATCATTGCGCGGGACTTCTTTCCTGGCCTGCTAGAGTCAGAAACACAACAAGAGTATCTGGATGCTCTAGAAGCTGGCGACCGGGTTTGGATCACCGAAGCTGGTCGAAGAGTGCGCGAAGCAATGACGCCTGTGAGACAAAGGGGAAGAAGAGGTGTGAGCATGGCACCGGGAGGTGGTTTCGTCGATGAAACACCGAAAGGCTTTAGAGGTGAAACGCCAATGCGGACGCCAATTTCACAGGCAGGCGATGACGAATATAACCAATCCGCAGAGCCAGAAGAAGAAAAGATAGACTTACAACTCTCCCTCTCCGCTTTCCAAGCAAAATACACATCTGAAGACAACGAATCCTTCAACAAAGTGCTTGACAAGCAAAACGCAACACGCGCCGCAAAATACCAGTGGCTCTACAACAACAACAAACTACCTTCCAGGCAGCAACTCCTTCAAGCCTCTGTCAATCAGCCCAAACTCCTCACAGCACCAGACGCCTCTTCGTCACAGGCACTCACCCTTCGTCCTTCAGAAGACCAAAACGACCGACCCGCGTCAATATCAGCACCACCGTCCTCCCTCCTGCCCACAGCCCAAGGTCCACGCAACGGCTTCATGTTCACACCCACCGACCTTACCGAATCCCAACCACACCTCGCCACCATCGCAGACCAAGCACAAGCTCGTTCCCTCGCCGGTCCTAGATCAGTTACCCACGCCGCAACTCGTCTTCCCACCTCTTTGAACCACGACTCCTCTCTCGACGACAACGACGACACAGCCAGTCTAAGTCTCAGTGCAATTGATGCTGCCATTCGCGGTGGTCAACCACGGCATCGTGACATGGCCAGTACAATCACATCCGGCAACGAAACACCACGTGTAAATGGCTACGCATTCGTAGACGCCGAGCCCACACCTTCCGAACTAGGCCAGCCAACATCACCAGGAGCAGGAGATCTTTACAACGACGACGACCTCCTCCAGAAAATGATCGAAAGCGCCTCCGAGCGCACCACGGGTCCAAATCCGTTCACAATATCCTCTGCCTGCGCGCGAGAGAACCTACATCACCGTCTCGTAGACAGAACTCTCGCCTCAAAACGAAAATCGTCGAATCGGCTTGCCTACCTGAAGGAAGATAGAGGTAGGACGCCGACGCCAAAGTTTGCGAGTAGTCCCGGACTCAGTACGCATAATGGTGTTTCGAAGCCTAATGCTGGTCGCAAGACGGCGTTAGGAGGGTTGACTCCGGCTGCGAGGATGTTGTATAGTAAGCTTGATGGTGGCAGGACGCCGGTAGGCGGAGGAGGAGCTTTTGATGCACGGGGAGGTGGAGGGAGGGATAATATGAAGAAAGGGGCGTGGACGCCTACGCCATTGAGGAGGAAAGCCTCGTGAGCGTGGAGAGGAGAGGAGAAGAGGTGTATGCAGTGCAGTGCAGTGCATTCATTATCCATTATAGAGTGAGTAAGAAGAAGAACCAGTGTAGTACTTTTGCTGGCTCGATCTTTTTTTTCAGCTCTGTTATTCGTTTATGGTGCTGGAATTGTGACATACCTTATCTATTTTGTTGTCAGAATACCTGGTACTTGGTACCTGGTACTTGGTACTGGTCGTACTGTATATGAGACAGTTAGAACGTCGGCGCATCAAAGTCTTGGTTGTTGAATGAGTATGCTTATAATGAAGTGAAGAAAAGAAAGCAGTAGCATAGCCAAGGTAAGCTCAAGTGGGAGGAGCAGATGTTGGTTTTGAGTCCTGATATTGTGAGAGCATTCAGTCTTATCGTGCCACAGGGAATGTATGGTTCGACTGATCCGACCATGTAGAACGTCAAACCTATATAGCTCTCTGAAACCAGAGCCTGGAAGGGACCTTGTAGAGATTTCTAGTGCGATGATGCTCGATGATAGCGCAACTTAGTACTATTTATGTGTGATAAGATAAACGTCACATACAAGTCTTTGTTGGTACAAAATCACGCTTCTGCTGAAAAGAAAGCGGTATCCGCAGTATCCAGTCATGACGGCATCTATCAACATCCCCGTGGGTGGGTGGGGGAGGTGGTGGCCAGCGGTGGCGGGGGTGAGTGGGTGGGTGGACGGACGGGCTAGTCTTGAGCGTGAACATGTAAGACGGAACCACTACTACTACTACTACTATGTCAGACTCTCTATATTATCATCCTCAGCATGCTCACTTATACATAGTATCTGCATCAACAACAGCACCTTCCAGATCATCATCAATATCAACATCCGTGGCAAGCAAAGCCTACGTCTCACTACCTTCCAATCACATCCCCGTACCTCTTATAATGTTACGTATCCTCCTACTCCTCATGCGCCCTTGCCTGCCGCTATAACCTCGACTTCGGTCTCTTTAACCCACCATGGATGGGTAGGGGAGGTGGTGGCCAGCGGCGGCGGGAGTGGGCGGACGCATCAACCCACTCCGACACCCTCGCCCAGTCATCCCCTCTCACTCACTCACTCACCCACCCCCCATCATCATCGCCAAATCACCATATCCACTCTTCATACCTTCACTATCAGAAGCGACAATTCTCGTCCTCACAACCCCTCTCACCTTCACACCACCATCAGGTCCCTCGACCCAAACCTCCCATTTCCCCTTCTCCTTCTTCCTTCCGCACAATTTCATCGCTTCATCCGTGTACAGTGGTGCTAGATTGCGGTATTCTACAAATTCTACTTCTTCCTTCTTCTGCCCTGCTGTACTTTTGTTGTCTGCTTGCATAGTTGCCAAATGCCGCCTTAAATTCGTAACCAGCAGCGTGAAACTCAACGGTCCGTGCACGAGTAGGCCACGATGTCCTTCTACGTCGCGTACGTATGATGGGTCGAGGTGGATGGCGTGTGCGTTCCAGGTTAAAGCAGAGTAGCGGAAGAGGAGGCGTGGGGTTGGTGTGAAGGTGTGCTCGAAGTCGGGGGTTGTGGTTGGTGGATGTAGTATTTTGGTCTTTCTGTCTGTTACTTCCTCCTTTTGTTGTTGTTGTGGTTGATGTTCGGGGTGCTTTGTTGTGGAGATTGTCTGGGTCGGTGCAGCTTCACGCATAAACACCAGATTCCTCCGCTCAATTATGCTCCATTCCCCTCCTCCTCCTTCTTCTTCACGTCCTCTCTCACCTCCTCCTCCTTCTTCACCACCCTCGTTCCCTTTAGTTAGTCCAAACCTCGCCAACACCTCCCCCTCTCCCGCCTCCTCCTCCTCCCCCACAACCCCAACACGTCTCTCAATCCCCACAAACACCTTCTCATTGCCTTCATTGCCCTTGACAGTCACATCCACAATCCGCTCAACACACGCCGCCCTCGCGCCATTCAGCAACAGCGGTCTATGCGGATTAACCCTCAACGAGCCACCCGCCCACATGCGACGGCTGAATGGTGGGCCAGGGGATTGTAGGGGATCGGTCCCATCTGGCAGTAGGGAGGCGGCGGGGATTGCAGGCGGGAAGTAGATGAGGTGGTGTGTTGGAGGGAGGAGGGAGTGGGAGGTTAGTCGGGGGAGGGGTAGGGCTGGTCGGGAGGTTGTCGGTGTTGGTGATGTGTCGGAAGTGAAGATGTCGGCGAGGGAGATGTTGAGGAGGTGCGAGGGGGTGGGGTTGAGGTAGTCGTATGTTATTGGGATGGAGCGTGTGAGGAGGTGGGAGTGGAGGGAGGTTGTGAGTGTTGCATTGGTGCGGCGGAGATGGATGGTGGCGAGATTACATGGTGGTAGGAAGGGGCTGTGGGATCTCAAGCAGGTTCTACTGGTGAGGGTGAATGGCGATGGCATTTTTCTGGGAGGGAGCAGAGGGCGCTTTCAGTTGTGAGGTGGAGGGGTTTGGCGGGGTTGCTCCCGGTTACATGTATGGATAGGGACAGGTATAGTGTTCTACGGTCACTACGGAATTATTCGAAACCAGAGAGTACCAGTACTGTCAATCTAATGCTTTTTCACTATCTACATCTGACACCAACGCAATTGCTGAAAATGCTCAGAGATATACGCTGTACCTCGGGGCGGCTGCCTCGGTCATGCTCGTATGACGTTAGCTTCCAGCTGCAACTATTCTCGTCCTCCTCATGCTCTCCGTGCTTAGGTGCTCTGTATAGTCTTGCCTTCTTTGGATATCGAATCCCATGTTGGTATTGTCCTCTCTTGCTCCTCTCCGATAGTCGGAGAATCCGAAACAACCATCGACTTTGAAACTCTAAACGATGATACACTGCCGGCGTCGGCAAAGATATCCACAACAGTTGTCATCTCAAACATCATATTGCGCCATGCTATTCCACAGCGGTTCATACTCTTTGCCATGGGTCAAGCGATGACCGTTCAAGCCGTTGGATATTGTAACAACAACAACAACAATTTGCTGTCTAAAAAGTTCATGTCGTTGAATATAAACACAACACTTTTTGTGATGTACTTTTTAGAAAGCTTTGACTTGGCGCCCCGAGGTAAGCGAAAGACGTCCGAGTATTGCTGGCAATGGCGACATTTGTCCATTTTGTCATAGATACGTCAACTTCTGTCAGAGCAAGACGGTCACGAACATGATAGGCGTCGTCAGCAGAGTTCCGGACGTGCACATGCTGAAGCTACTGGCCACCAGTCTGTCGATAGTTGGCTGAAGGACTACGGCTATGCGTTCGCTCCTGCTGCGCTGCCGCTATCCTAGGGCTACTGGCGTATTGCGACGGTGGTGGCAATGGACCTCGATGTGTATTATCGGAAGGTGGCCCAGCAATCGAAAGTTGCCGTACTGCAGAACTACTGGCAGTAGAGTATCCAACAGTCTCCGCCCACCGATTGGGATCTCGCGGATCTCGCTGTGGCTCTCCTCTTGCTATCGTGTATTCTCGGTCTGTTGGACTGATGTACTGACCATGTGCCGAACCGGGCTGTTCTGGTCCTGTCGCGGAATAGGGTGTATTAGACCCGGTTGGCGGATAAGATAATGATTGAGGAGAAGTTGCTACTTCTTTCCTCTTCCGTGATGGTTTTGGGGGCGGGTACTCTCTACCTTCCGCTGCTGCTGCTCTTCTTTCGACCTCTATCTGATCCTGAGTTTTGGGTGGATTGGGTGGCCGACCACGTCCTTTTTTCTTCTGAGGTGGTTCTAATATTGTGGGCGTATACTGTTGGACCGAAGGGTCTGTAGGTACTGGTGGTTGAAGGGGTACAGGTCGAGGCTGTATAGTGCGCATGTGGGAACCCGCGACAGTATTTGGGTAATACGGCTGTGTAGGTCCGGCCGATGGTGGTGCACTGCTGCTGCTAGAGTATGGGTCATATCTTGTATACTGTGGTGAATGCATTTCTAATTGTCTGTAGGTTTGCACCATCTCGTCATATGCAGCTCGACTTTCGTTCACGGTACGCCCTGCACATAGTTAGAAGAGTATGTTCGTCGATCAGACACCAAGAAAGGATGGAACGGTAGACTCACCTTCCGGTAGTGGTGTGTCATACCACCTAGGCTGGATATCACGGGCAATGATGAAACCGATGAGGTCTTGTGGGTCGGCATTGCTCGTACTCAAGATATCCGCCAGTAGCTTGATCTAGGTCAAGCGTCAGTTCTGGTTGTTCAAGGCTGTGGCAGTACGGTGACATTCGATTTGAAAGTATGGACTACTCGGAAGATGTGCTTTAAGTATCAGAAGCTTGACTTACCCTCTCGCTATCTGTGAAGGGTCGACCCGGGGGCGCCATTTGAAGAGACCTTTCTCCAGTTCTGTGTAGAGAATATTCAACTCGCTACAGTTTTGTAAATTCTATTGATGCAACAATGCGTGAAATACAATATAATGTTAAGCAGACTATTTTGCCTGACTGTAGGACAGAAGAAACTTCACACTTGAAAAGCAGCGAACGCCAGGGCCACTAGAAGCAATATAACGAACAGCAGAATCGACGACGTTGAGCTCGATACTCATGCTTGCCCTCCTGGCGGGTAGAAGAGTTCTGGTATATCGAAAGAAAGGGTTGCGTGAAGCAAGAGTAGCGAAATTCATAGGACACCAGAGTGGGCTCGCTTCTCAACTGCAGGTCAGTGGATGCAGCCTGAACGGAAGCTGTGCAGTCGTGTGAAGCCAATAGCCAATGAGTGCAGCGATGGTGGAGCGGTATAGGCCAGAAGTCGCGCGTGGATAGCTCGAAGCAGGGCTGATGTTATATGCCAGGCATGATGAGCTGCAGCACACAAATATACCAGAACGAGTGGGAACAGAAAGCGTAAAATAAAAAGGCACTTTAATGCAATGCACGACCAGACCAGCATGAGCCAATCCCAAAAGCCCTCAAATGCAGGTTCTGAAGCTAGTTGAATGCTCGAATCAGTCTAGGGCGGGGTGGAGATCACTTAGCAGCATTGCCACCAACCCGCATTCCCGATGAGGAGTGCACAGGCGTCTTCCTGATACTTGCAGTTGTTGAATGTCGGTGAGAGCAAGGTTGTCGATGTTTAAATACGAGCATAATTATATTCATCTGGTCTTGAGTGCCTTCTCGTACTGTTCCTGGGTAGGCAAGGGAAAGACGATAATGGCTTGCTGCAAGCTCGCCAATAGTTGTGCAGAAGTTTCAGAAGATCTTTCGTGCCAAAATCTGGCTCAACGTGGTCGTTACGCGAATGTCTCGCGGCATGGCGGCAAACACGGTTTCGCCAAAGTCTCGGTAGACTGGGGGTGTCATCTGGGCGTGGCGTTCATCTGCCTTTCCGTTCTATAGCGGGAGATTTACTAGCAAGATGACAGGCATTTTGAGCTGTGACCGATGGAGCATAGCGTCGACGGCACGTCCAGGCTAGATTAAGGTTGTGGTGTCGCAATAATAAATGGGCGCTGCAAAACATCCTGTCCGAAGCCCACCTGGGCGATCCCACAACCAAGTTCCCGGGTCATAGATATGATGGCAGATTCACAGCTCTTCGAAGATTAATCATCGTCAGGAAAGCGCATACAGCCTATTAATTATCTAGTGTTAGTCGGCCTGCGTGGTGCCTGTTGAGATTTAGTGCAGCGGCCATCTGCGAGTGAAGAGGCCAGCGCGTGCCGTTGCTCAGTATACATTTCACATGCATAAGGCCACTGTGCGTAGCCGTGATGTGCAGTACAGAACTGTAATTGAGCACGAGTAGCGAAATGACGCGCATTGCGCCTCGTGCCAATATGGCGTCGAAACAGCCGATCGCAAAGCAACCACCCCATCGATCGTCAGTGATGTTCGTCTTGGTCCGTCCTAAAACACAAGGCAAAGCAACCAGCTGACACTACTCTACCGTTGACGATGACAATTACTTATATTTCTCATGCAGCAAAGTCACCAGGCAGATGTGCAGCTCCGGCGCTAGCTGGATCAACATTGGACTAGATTTGGTGTAGTAACAAAGCGGAGTAACGGTTCCAGAGGGCAAAGAGTTTCGCAATACGAACATCTTGCATCCAAGTGTCTCAACGGAACATGCCTTGTCGTCGTCTTCGTCCTCGCCGTCAGGATTGGGAAATCTGTGTTAGTGGCAAGCATGGATTGTTAAATAATATTAAACATGGACGGTACAGTACCTGGTATTGATACAGAAGAGGGGCAAGCGTTGTGCAGTACGAATTTGGCAGGTGGATGCTTTGTCACTCTTGCCTCACCGGACGTGACGGTGCAAGCGATTCTTCACCATATCAGGACACCTAACTCTTTCGGTTTGCAATATGTGAGCCTTCTAGTATCACATAATATACTACAGTGACAGGGTCTTGTGCGAAGCATGAGCTGTGTCACCTTACCTGAGGTTCAGGTAGTCTGTCGAATTCCGAAGTAGGCCCAAGTCCGACAAGGACCGGGTATCTGCGGGTGCAGTGTATCTTTGCCTTCGTCAAAAACGCAGGCATGATTGTTCCTATATACATCAACACAACCACAACACCTCATCTGCTGTGTGGCGAAGAGGAGGCAAGAATATTCAAGAGAGCTTTCGTTGTGGCTGTTGACCCCTTGGTGAATGTGGTGCGCTTGCGAGTCTGTCATTATTAGTTCCCTGAGCTTCATCGCGACGTTGCGCTCTCATCATCACCACGCAGAGTTTCTATTGTCTGTCTAGTTCAATAGTACTTTCAGTGCAACAATAGAATACAACGACTTACAAAACGATCTCAGATTAGTCCTTCACTTTCAATCTCCCCGTAACGCTCAGTCATCTGGCACTCCAACTGTTCCTGGTGCCGTGCGACTGCAACCATATTCCAATTCGCATTCCTCTTCAGATAGTCGCTCTCCGACGCTGTCGCAGGACATCTTCCTAGTGCTCTTCGAGATTATCCAGGCTCAATATACACGGCTCTCACGATTGCTCGCGATCCCTACATGCCCGTCTTACTTGGTTCACTTTGCGATTTTAGGTGGGGTTGTTGCCGCGGTCGTCCTTGACACTTTTTTAGTCGCCCTTTCTCCGAACCACAACAATACCTTCGATCATGTCGCGCAGGTCGGGCAGGATGGAAGATGCCAGGAAAGAGGTGGACAAGATGACGATTGAGACAAATGGGGACGCTAAAGTGAAAGGAGAGAATAATACAAGACGTGGGCACTCGGGTGCAAATACTCCCAAGACTGAGGACAAAGTCAAGATCGAAGAAGATGACTCTACGAGTACACCCATTGAGGCAGCGAACATGCCACGGAAGAACTCTAGCACGCCCTTATCACCAGCTGTCAAGCCAGACGGAGAGGAAACTGTTGGTGGTGATATCACCTTGAAGCTTGAACCAGGCAAACCTCCTAAGCTGGCACGTTCTTCCTCGAAGAAGATTCCCACGAGGGCGCCACAACTATTCTCAAACTACGACGATGCCACATCAGAAGCGCGACGAACATTTGAAGTGCTACCTAACTGCAGCTATGCTAACAAATATCTTGGCACAACGGATGCAGCGTATGAGTGCGACTGCGGCGAGGAGTGGGGTAAGACAACACACATCTTCAACCTTGGTTACAAATATACTCATATCTATACATAGACGCCTCGACTTCGACAAATAATGCTTGTGGTGAAGACTCTGACTGTATCAATCGCCTTACCAAGGTCGAATGTCCCGAGGATTGCGGCTGTGGTGCAAATTGTCAAAATCAAAGATTTGTCCAAAAACAGTATGCAAACGTCGCTGTCATCAAAACAGAGAAGAAAGGGTATGGCTTACGTGCTAATGTCGACCTTCCCACCAACACACTCATTTACGAGTATATTGGCGAGGTCATCGGCGAGCAAGCTTTTCGTAAGCGCTTAGTTCAATATGACCAGGAAGGCATCAAACACTTCTACTTCATGTCCTTGAATAAAGGCGAGTTTATCGATGCGACAAAGAAGGGAAATCTAGGTCGCTTTTGCAACCACTCATGCAATCCCAACTGTTATGTTGACAAATGGGTCGTTGGTGGACGACTGCGAATGGGCATCTTCACCGAACGATATATACAGGCAGGCGAAGAGCTCGTTTTCAATTACAATGTCGATCGGTATGGAGCTAATCCTCAACCCTGCTACTGTGGTGAACCAAACTGCACCGGATTCATTGGTGGCAAGACACAAACTGAACGTGCAACCAAGTTATCTGCTGCCACAATTGAAGCTCTCGGCCTCGAGGATGGCGAAGACTGGGATATTGCCGTCGCTAGTAAAAAGGCTCGCAAGAACAAGAAGACGGGTGAAGATGATGAAGAGTACGTTGACAGCTTGCAGCCCAAGTCTCTTGATGAAGCTGCTGTTACCAAGGTTATGGCGACATTGATGCAGTGTAAAGAGAAATGGATTGCTGTCAAGCTCTTGGACCGTATACAGCGAAGCGATGATGAACGCGTTCGAAGTCGAGTAGTGCGCATGCACGGATACGAGATTCTGAATACCGTGCTATCGACTTTCATTGACGACCAAAACGTTGTCCTGCAAGTCCTCTATATCCTCCACAGACTACCACGTATGACCAGGAATAAAATCCAAGACTCGAAGATCGAGTCTACCATACAACGACTGCTGGACAATGACAACGAAGACGTCCAATCACAGTCCTCCGAACTAATCAAAGAATGGAGCAAACTTGAAGTAGCTTATCGGATACCTAGGCTGAAAAGAGATCCTAAAGCTATGAACATTAACGACCGTCGTCCAGATAGAGAAGAGCGACCACGGGCAAGAAGCAAGTCGCGCACAAAGTCGAAGTCTCCAGATATACCAAAAGGTCCTTCGGCTCCTTCTGGACCCAGACAACAAGGGCCTCCTGGCAGATTACCTGCTCGGAATTGGCCAGGACCAAGGGTAGCTCCAAGATTGCCTGCTGGCTGGTTTACTGCACAATCCAACGACAAGACATATTACTATGCTGCTAATGGCCAAACATCTTGGGAGATACCCAAAGCACCAGCTGTACCACCGCCGCCTCCACCTAAAGAAAAGACGCATGAGCAGAGACTCAACGATATCATCATGGGCATAACACAAGAATCCTCAGTCAATACGCCAAAAGATAAGACCTCATCTAATGGTACGCCCCAGTCATCGAAGCCGACAGTTACTGCAGAAGCTCCCAAGGCCGAGAAGAAGGAAAAATGGCGGACATACAGCGAAGACAAGCGCATGAAGATCTACGAAAATACGGTAAGTCATCTAAAAAAGATCTTCCGCTTCTTCTGCAAGCTAATATCACCTCCAGCTCTTTCCTCACATCAAGTACGTTATGGACAAGTTCAAATCGCGTCTTCCTCGCGAAGACCTCAAACGATTCGCGAAAGAGGTTAGCAAGAAACTCGTCGCTTCCGACTTTAAAAACAAACGTGTCAGCGACCCAACCAAAATCTCGGAGCAACAAGAACGAAACGTGCGAAAATACGTGCAAGAATACTTTGAAAAGGCTGTGCAGAAGAAGGCGGACCATGATAAGCGAAAGAAGAAGGATGCTTCTGGCAAAGAGCGTGATTCTGCTTCTTCAACCAAACCAATCGAAAATGGCGATGCTGGGAACACTTCTAGTACTGTCAACAAAGCCACGAGAGATCCGAGACGTCCCTCAGTCAAAGAGGCGGAAGAAGAAGATACCGTCCTTTCTGAAAACGAAATCGAGCCCGATAACGACGAAGATGACGAGGACAATGATACTGAAGCACCGACCAGCAATGGCACGAAACGAAAACGCAGTATTGGACAGGAAACGCCGCTTACGCCGGCAGACGACTTGAATGGACCATCTTCGACGAAGAAAGTGAGAGAATCACCAGAATCACCGCCCCCGCCGCCGCCTCCACCTCCGCCACCACCTCCACCAGCGGCTGATGATGAGGATGAGGACGGAGATTTGCCTATGGATATGGATGATGACGATGATGAAGACGAAAATCAGCAAGCACAAGAAGAGGCGAAAGAACAAGTCAAACGACCTGTTGATGGCAAAGGGGATGGCTCAGAGTCTTTCACCACGAAACCGAGAGAGGTGGTTGAGGGCGATGACGGAGATTTGCATATGGACATGGATGATGACGATGGTGAAGACGAAGATCAGCAAGCTGCAGAGGAAGCGAGAGAGCAAGTTGAACGACCTGTTGATGGCAAAGGCGATGGATCAGAGTCTTTCACAAAGGGAGCGAGAGAGGCGGTCGAGGGCGCTGCCGGAGTACAAGCACTGCAGAAGGATGTTGCAGTGCGATGAAGAGGTAGAAAAGAAGGACTGAGGGAGACATTATTTCTATGCTCTGCTTTGCTTTTGCTTTTGCTTGGCTGAAGGAAAAAGGTGAAGTTGGCGTGGTATAATAGTTGCATTTTATGGATATGTTATACTACATGGCGGCTATCTGGGCGATGGCGAGGTTTGGAGCTTGCATGGATGATGGGTGCTGGTTGATGGAGGTTTAGATCGGCTTCAACTACCTAGGTAACATAGTCCTTGTCGAATCAGTTAGACCTTACTGAGTTCACTGATTGCGCTTACATTGGGGATCAAAACGAATGTTTTTCCGAACCTCGACTCTACGTAGGTACATTGGGTAGCAATGCCGTTTTGCTTTCTCTTCAGTACAAGCGTGATCGTATACCATCAAGATTGTATGCGACGTTATCTATCATGGCAGAGGCAATAACTTGGGCCAGCATCGAGCATAGCACTGGAAATCTCTACAAGCACCTTCCAGTTTTCAGTCTAAAGAGCTATGTAGTTTGACGGGAGGACTCGTGCTCGAAGGTGCTTGTTCACAATTACCATATGTGGTGGATATTCGTCGGAACAAGGTCTTCGAGTACCATGTCACAAGCACAAACTTCCTCGATGTGAGTCACATAGGTTTGCACTTATGTACCTAAGGTACTACGGCAAAGTCCCATTTCGTTGTTCTATACAATACAAGAATTATCATCAATACTAGTCTCATCTATCATTCCAAGAATTCAATTTGCAGTTATCGAATCCATCGAACTCAACTATCAGACAACAACAACCACCTCATCAACCATCCACCAAAGAACACTATCTCGCACCCTCCCACGCGCCGCCCGCCCGAATCAAAAAATGGCACCCAAATCCAACAAAAACACTTCAAAGCCCGCATCCGCTTATCCCGGCGCTCAAGACCCGATCTTCTCCTTCAAAGACGACGAACCCTGGGGCTTCTTCTGTCAATGGTACCAATTACCCTTCACCTACAGCGGTCCCGAGTTCCCCAACGCACCTGACGGCCAAACCTTCAAATGTGCAGAACAATTCTACATGTGGCGGAAGGCGAGGCATTTCGAAGATACAGATTCTGCTTGGTGTATCCTGCGCGAGAACAGTCCGAGGAAGCAAAAAGCACTTGGCCGGGGCATGAAGGGCTTTGTTGAGAGCGAGTGGGATAAGGGTTTGTGTTTTGATTGTCTTGTTCTTGGTGGTTTAATGCTAATGCGTGGGTGTAGTTAAGATGTAGGTGTGTGAGGAAGTGAGCATGTTGAAGTTAGCCAGTGCATGTCGAATGGGAAAGACGGCACCCCGGCTGGCGTGCCGTTGAAGGAATTGCGCTTGCGAGTGGCGACCGAGAACTCTTCGAGGCATCACCTTTCGATAGGGTGTGGGGTATTGGTGTGAAAGCTAGTATTGCACAAAGCGGCCAGAATTCAAGAAAGACTTGGGGACAGAACCTGCTCGGTTTGTCGTTGATGAAGACGAGAGATGAATTGCGAAGGCGAGAGGATGGCAGTGTCAATGTGCCGGAACCATGATGGGCGGAACCATAGTGAGAATAAGCTTGTGCTGGCAAAGACAAGAACTTGAATGTATCCAGTCAACTAGGAGCTTCCTCAGTATGATGGAGGTACGCACCAGCCTCAGATTGCCAATTGTTCAACCCTTCGACACCCTGACCAGTGTGCACATTCTCCACCTCTTCAGATGGGCCTTATCAGAATGCTAGACCTGTACTTGCTGAAAAGGACGAAGTGACCTGACTTCGCAGCTTATACCTCGGCCAGCATTGACGTACTGGTTGAACGGTCTATGCCTGCGCTTTTGCACATTGTTGATATTGCTGCAATAGTAATCAGCTATTCTACCTCTTGCGCACGCAAGTCCCCATCCAGTATCAATGTGAAGCCAGCATTTGTCATGTATGTCGTGAAGCAGCGTAACTTTCGTTATTTGAGTCTTCCTCAGATACCCTCCAATCTCTCGAGCTCAAACAGCCTCTTCCTCAGCTTGACTCCCATCCCGTGGAATGTACTTGACTCCGGCATCTTCAACTGCCTGAATGATGTCTTCGGGAAGCTGTCGCAAGTTGGTTAGTGCCGTATTTTCTCCTTCTGTCTTATTCTTTAAACTCACAATGCCAGTAACCTTGACAGCATAAGTTCCAGGTACATAACCATTCAGTCTCTGCCATTTGGCAACCCATGAAACCTGAGGATCTACGAGCGTGATGACACCTTCGAAGACTTGAGAACAGCAGTCGTTGACGGCATCGGAGGAGCCACGGAGGTTGAGGAATTCTTCACAATTAGGACAGCCCATGCTGATGAATTTCTGCTGATTGTCAGTGTGCTTTGATTAGTTGGAGATGTGACACCAACTGACCTGCTGCTGTTGGACGATCGAGCAGACCATGCAGGCGCGGAGGCTACGAGCAGGGCCGTTCATGGTGATAGATCAAGGTGAAGATTTTCGGAGGTGTGGTGGTGTGGTGGTGTTGTTGTTGACGATGTTGGATTGTTGTCCTTGATTGATCGCTCGCTCAGATTCAGGGTCTCTGCGAGCCCTTTCTAGAACGTCGCCCTGCCCTATGAAATCATAAAGTGAGCCTCATTCCTCTAAAGACATACAGTATTCACTTTTCGTACAAGAGTCCTTGCAAATTGATTGTATCTATCGTTGATTGATATAGCTGTTGTATTGCATTAAACTATAGGACTATCTTACCATTATAAGCATGGCATCAGCAGCAGTAGCGCAAGCGGTAGAATTCAAAGACCAGGGTAACAAAGCTTTCAAAGCACAGCACTATCCAGACGCAGTAGAGTTCTACACAAAAGCCATCGAGCTCAACCCTTCGGAGAAAACCTTCTACACAAACCGCGCACAAGCCCAGACAAAACTCGAGGCATACGGTCTCGCTATCGCAGACGCCACAAAAGCCCTTGAACTCGACCCTGCCTTTACCAAAGCATACTACCGTCGCGCCGTAGCAAATACTGCCGTGTTAAGACATAAGGATGCCTTAAGAGACTGGAAGATTGTAGTGAAGAAGTTACCAACTGACCAGGGCGCAAAGACACAATGTGCAGAATGCGAGAAGATTGTCAAGCGTGACGCTTTCCTGAAAGCTATTGACGTTGGTGAGCTGCCGTCTGCAGCTGATGGCCTGGACATCGAGCACATTCAAGTCGAAGAATCGTATGATGGAGCAAAACTAGGCAACGAAATGACACAAGAATTCATTGACGACATGATTGAGCGCTTCAAGAATGGGAAGAAATTGCACAAGAAATACGTCTACCAGATCATTCTCGCCGTCAAGGATATCGTCTACAAAGAGCCAACAATGGTTGAGATGAAGATTATGAAGGAGAACAAACTGACAGTCTGCGGCGACACACACGGGCAATATTTTGACCTTCTTGAGATCTTCCGCCTCAATGGCTTCCCATCCGACTCGCACGGCTATCTCTTCAATGGCGACTTTGTCGATCGTGGTTCCTGGTCATGCGAAATCGCACTTCTCCTCTACTCCTACAAATGGCTTCGCCCACACAACTTCTTCCTCAACCGCGGGAACCACGAAACAGACGACATGAACCGCATGTACGGTTTCGAGGGCGAGTGCAAGCACAAATATTCGGACAAAGTGTTCAAGCTCTTCTCCGAATCTTTCTCCGCACTACCACTCGCTACACTGATTGGCGACAAGTTCTTCACATTGCACGGTGGATTGTTCTCAGACGATAACGTCACGCTGGAAGACATTCGCAAGTTGAACAGGCATAACCAGAGACAACCGGGACAAAGCGGTTTGATGATGGAGATGCTGTGGACAGATCCACAGAAGGAGCCTGGTAGAGGACCAAGCAAGAGAGGTGTGGGCATGCAATTTGGACCTGACGTAACAAAGAGGTTCTGTGAGAAGAATGGACTAGAGGCCGTCATTCGAAGTCACGAGGTCAGAATGGATGGGTATGAAGAAGAGCACGACGGAAGATGTGTTACCAGTAAGTTTGACTGATTATCGACCAAGCGATCCTGTCACTGACACTTAGTAGTCTTCTCTGCGCCAAATTACTGCGATAGCACCAACAACAAAGGTGCATACATCAACATTGAATCGGACTACAAGTTGCAATACACGCAATTCGACGCAGTACCGCATCCTGATATCAGACCTATGGCAGTGAGTATCTCATACTAATTCGGTCCATGATTCTTTCACTAACTACGACATCTTCAGTACGCAAATAACTCCCCGCTCTCAATGATGTAGATATAGTATCCCAACCACATTTCACCACGACTTATCGACAGCAGACGGCATTATGACAGACAAAATCTAGAGGTTACGATCATATCTGTTGCATTTGCATGCTCGGCGCAATCTTTAGTTCATTTTCTAGCGAAGGTGTTGGGCTTGGGTTTATTTGTTTGTTTGTTTGTTCACTTGGGAACTGGAAACTTCCGTCACATGCCATTCTTTGGTAGGCAGATTATCAATTTACTTCTAAGTTGTGCTCACACGCTGGATCTCTTCTGTCCTGTTTATACTCATCCTAACAGTAAGACGACTCGAGACTTTGTCGTGTTCTAGAAGTATCTTGTAGAAGTATCAAATACCTCCTCCAGCAACCCCGCCTTTACCCCTCCTCTCAGCCGGAGAACGTACCCAAAACTCAAAAATCCGAGGTCATGGGATGGAAACTTATCTTCCAGAACATGAAGACACTCACTGAAAGTATAATAATATGTTGTCCCGCTGCTCAGAAAACATCTGTACGCTTAGTATTGTGAAAGAGGAAAAATCAATAATCATATCCAATCTGTGTTTTATCCGAATCAAGCACTACCTACCACACCCAAACCTGTGTCTTTCCACCACTACAGTACATCTCCCCGCTCAGCGCATACTCATAATCTCAGCATCGGATTAAGCTAGTATGGCTGCACATCACGGATGGGGCAGTACCGCAGAAGAGGTAGGTAATGCAGCTCCGCCATCGTCTTTGTTGTGCTCATGTCCATGAAACTTGCCTTCTTATACTCAAGTACTCGGACGCTATCTGCAGATATTTCGCTCTTGTGCTTTCCGATCTTACTTTTGTGCTTCTACTACGTTAATATGTTCTTGAAAAGAAGAGAAGAGAGGAGAGAAAAAGCTAGCTGGCTAACACTAATACGACTGATTGTTTAGCGCCACACGCTCACTCACAGCATTGCCCTTCGCATGCTGAATGCCGCTGTTGAAGCAGCGCCTAAGATTGGTCCGCCGCAGAATATCGGTACGTCTATGCTGCTTTCTTTTGATGTACATGACCTCGATGACTTCTTCTCCAACTTCCTCGTCAAGAATCTCCTTTATCTTCCCCATACCCTCACCACCTTCCTCCCCGCTCCAAACCCCCTCCCCAAATCCAATCTCCACAGCTAAAACAGACTATGTAGCAATCGTCGACCCCTCCGGCACCCTCCTCGCCTTCATCCACATGGACAACTCCTACCTCGGCAGCGTAGAAATCGCCATCAAAAAAGCAAGGACATGCGTGCTGTTCAATGGAATCGAAAGTGCGGATTTGCTTGTGGCTAGTCAGCCCGGGGGACCGCTTTGGGGGATCCAGGAGACTAATGGGTGAGCTTCTGTTTTTGTTTTTTGTTTTTTTTTGGTTGCGGGATGGGGACGATGTGAGGGATGAGTGTTCGAAAGCTAATGCGACGTTCCATAGTGGTCTTGTCGTATTCGGCGGCGGTCTTCCAATCAGAGATGGGCAGGGGAGGATGTTGGGTGCTATTGGGGTTAGTGGGGGAAGTGTGGATGAGGATATTAAGGTTGCGCAGGCTGGCCTTGATGGGTTGAAGTGAGTGAGGCTGATTGTGTGATGAGGTGGTGGGCGACGGTGTGCTAAGGATGGATGGGATTTTGTGATTTAGGCAGGATGAAAGGTCGATGTTGAGTATATTGACTGGATTTCCATGTTGACAACAACTACTGTTTATTTGCGAGAGGAATCATTTGCATTGCGCAGATCGTGCTTTGAAAGTTACTGAATGGTCGGTCTCCATACAGACTAGCCTCTTTTACAACTACCATTGGTTCAGATTATCTCATGCATACCTTCCATGGTTTTGCCTTATTTATAACACGACCAAGAGCATTCGGTATCCTCCAGGTCTTCCAGGATTCCCACCTTTTGCACAAGTCAACTTGCCTCTGCGACAATCATCCTGTTGACAAAAAGTGGTATAAAGTCTGGTGTGTTCCTCGTAATAGAGGTAATTGGGTGGTTCTATATCCTGCGGTTGTTGTGAACATTTTCCGACGACGATGACAGAGCAGACGGCATGAGCTCGTGGACCAGAGAGATATGTTAATCCGCGGTGCCAGGTATATTGACCTCCTCGGTGCCCGAGGTCGTATGGGTAGGAGACATATTCTGGTAGTAGTATGATGAACAGGTATAGGTAAGTCGATGTGAGATGGATCTCGTTCTCGATGTAACAACGTTGTGCCATAGCATCTCGAGTATTGCCGGCTATCAGTGATCTTGGGAGATGATACCTGAGCCTGATACGCAGACGGTGGCCCAAAGTTTCCAGAGTTGCTGTACGTTTGATCTTTCTGCTGGTTACGAGGGGTCCTGATGTCTAATAGCAGAGAGTGATAGCAGATGTGTAGGGTGCTGACTCTGCTTGCGATCTGTTTTTTCAGCAGCTCGACATCTCGTGTTCCACGTCCATCCTCCTATCATCGAACTGATCTTCTCTGCTTCAAGAGATGTGTCTCTCTTCCAATTGAAACCCTGAGCCCTGCAATCAAACCACATGTTTGGTTCGTCAGAAGTGTTTGTACGTCTCCAAATCCTTCAATGAACCTTTCCTTCCAGGATATGCGGCTCCCCAATAGAACTTCTCCAGCCATATATCCAGCAGACATCGCACACCATATCCATTTTTTACTGGCCGGGTCTGCTACCAAGACCATTCCCCAACTTCGCCTCATGGTGCGTTACAATCTCCTCCCGCATTGCCTGATTGCCATTCAACGCTTCTTTGCGTGTTTCTATGCACCAGTCAGCCCCAGAAAGCCATTGCTATTGCGGCGTCAGAAAGCTGTGCCTGTACGACCACAAATGCCAGCAATATAATAGGTGAAATCAACAAGAGCAGAATAGTTGACTTACGAGGTAGCACTCTTTCAACGCCATGAACTCGGTGGCGCATTTGTCCTTGGTCACATGCTGATAGTCTTTGAAGATGCAGGCGCCGTATACCGAGCCCTGTGAGCAGGTGGATTAGCATTGGTCTTTGATATTGAGGCTAGTCGCTTGCTGGGCAATATCTAAGGGCTGACGAACCTCTTTGGAGCATTGTGCTGCTGCTTCGGCGAAGCGAACGATAGGGCGGACTGAGTATTTACCGGAGGTGGGAGTAGACATGTTGCTGTGCTGCGAATGTATGTAGAGGAAGGGAAGAAGAGAGAGGACTGAAATGCCAATGACAAGGTCGATGTCGTAATTACGTAATCGGTCCAAAACACCTCGTAGACGACCTGCCTGTTTCTGCATTTACAAACTTTTGATGACTGTCGATGACAAAGAAATGTTTGTTCATGTGCTGGCAGAGGATAGAAGATAGTCGTGTGACTCATTCCGTGTGATATTCGTTTCATCAGTATATTCATAATGCTACATTGCTACATTTTGATACCAACAGCAGTATCATTCCTAAGCTTCGTCGATAATATATGGGAAACTCCATGCTTTGATAGTCAGCCATATCCTCACCATTGACCCCTTCTCTGACGGCTTTGAGTTCCTAACCAGCATCGAACCAAGTTTCGTCACTCAGAGGGCATCGGGCACTCTTCACACCATAACTTCATCGAGTCATCCTCCGCCTAAATCTTCCACCACCAGACCACACTTCAAATAGGATAATATCCCAAACCACCATCATGACAGCACCACAGCGATCCATTTTACTACGCTCCCTACACATCCGCCCAGCCACACGTGCAGACCTCCCCGACATCGCCCGCCTCCACGCCGATGCCTTCAACACCTTCGAGATCTACGACTGGTTCATGCTACGCCGCCACGCTTACCCGGAGCAATTCTACCGCTACTGCCTGATGCGGGATCGTCTACTCTTCGACTCGCCAGACAACCGCTTCCTCATCGCCGAAGCCCCACGGCATGCAGTCGAGCGCGCTGTTAGAGCCAAGAAGGGCGTGATTGGCAACAGCGACGCAGTAACGGGGACTGAGGCTGTCCATGCCACCGCGGATCGACGACGGGCTAAACTGGAGGGTAATGCGGAACGCATAACAACCCCTAAAGCCGACGAAATGGTACCGCTAGCGTTTTCATGTCTGGAAGCTATGGGCGATTCGGCACTTTCGCGTCGCTGGAAGGCCGACTATTCATGGGATTCCTGGTTTGACCGCATTGCGTCCCAGGTCGAACGAAGCTATGTGCGATACTTGCTCAATCGTGTTGCCGACTATGCTGCGTTTGACATGCTGCGCTCGCGGTTTCGCGCATCGTTTACTGGAATACCAGGAGAGATGTTACTGCACATCCAATTTCTGATTACAGGACCGGAATATCAGGGACTAGGGGTGGGAAAAGCGTTGTTGTCAGAGGCGCTTGAGATGGGTAGACGGGAAGGGCTTTGTGTGGGATTGGAAAGTAGTGGTGCAGGGAAGGAATTTTATAAGAGGAATGGATTCAAGGTTACGCATGAGCATGTGATTGAGGAATGGGATGCTGGAAAGAACAGACCGACGACGAGGACGCCTGTGATGGTATGGGAGCCTGAAGATAGAAGGGGCCAGTGGTTGGAAGAGAACGGGATGGGTGGGTGGCGGATCAAGGGTTTGGAGGAGGAGGAGGGGAGTTCAGAAGCTGTAGCTCCGCTGGAAACGGAAGCAGGTCTTGGTGAGACATAAGGAAATAGATGTGACCCAAGTCAGGATGGTCACCTTGAATGCACTGTCTCAAAGTGTACTCGACATTGGTGTCTGAAGATTATCCTACGACTTTCCAACTACCCAAACATTTCACATCCTCAGTAATGTGCCGCAGATCCTGCAAGCTGAAATCAAGGCTCATCTCCTGACCGCATCTTCCCTCAACTTCAACAAAGAAAAAGTAATTCCACGGACCCGCCCCACTGGGTCGAGTATTGATACTCGTCAAATTGAGCCCATGCTCTCTAAACACCGCCAAGGCATCCGCCAACACACCAGGCGATGTATGATCAACCGTGAAGAGCACAAGCGCCTTGAACTTCGTCCCAACACTCCCATAACTTCCACCATGCTTATCATCCTCAGCACTTTCTCGTTGGCTTGATTCGGCCTTCGGCTTCCTCAAAATCATGAAACGTGTAGCATTATCATCTCGATCCTGAATCGTCTCCCTCAAAACATCTAATCGATACACCTCCGCAGCCAGCTCACTACAGACCGCTGCCGTCTCGCCCGTCTCATCCGCCGCAGCGATCTCAGCTGCTTTCGACGTAGATGAAATGACTTTCTTCTCGGCGTGTGGTAGTGAAGTGGACAGGAACTGTTTACATTGGCCTAATGCTTGTTCGTGAGACAGAACGCGCTTGACATTGGTGAGTGGAGGGAGGTGTGCTGGCGTATGCGGCGCTGATTGTCGCGGTCTACTGATTGGAGGTGTGTCTACCGGTGTCGAGGTATTTTGTTTCGATTGTGGCTGTGGCTGTGACTGTGCTGGTTCTGCTGTTGTTTTTTTAGACCGACGTTGTCGATAACCAAGCAGGAAATGCCTGACTTGGACGAAGGCTTCACCACAGACTTCCGTGGTCGTGTATCGCACGTTTGGGGCTGATGTGTTAAGGGACGAAGTTTTCAGGCTTGTTGCAAATAGATCAAGTGTTGTGAGAACGGGTCCGTAGGTTGAGTTTTCGAATGGCACTACGCCGCGATCTGCTTTGCCGCTTTGGACGGCAGCAAAGACATCGGAGATTGTTGTGCAGGAGACGAGGGTGTTGGAGGTGGAAGGAAAGGAGTTTTTGGCGGCCTATGTGTATTGGAAGTCGAGAATGGTCAGTTTATGGATTGCTCAAGAAAGTGGAATCTTTGCTTGACAAGGACGTCGCCTCACTGTCATATATTACGAGCTTACGCAGCTGCTTTGATAGCAAAATATAGCTTAACAAATGCTTGTTCAATATTTCTCGAGTCACGGTCACAAATGCACACCAAACCCACCATCTCCATTCCTGCACAAGCACGAAACGTACCTGATGCGTATATGACGCCGGAGGACCAAGATATGCTACTGACAGGGATTCCATATCTGAACCGATCGTAGATAGAAGCTGACACTGGTGAAAGTGAAAACAAACAATGAAACGCCAAGGCCAATGGTCTCGGTCCGCGCTTTTCGCCACTATCCCTCGTTCCTTCCTCTCCGAACACACCTCACTAACATCAACTTGATAATTGCAGTAAAATATCGTCAAACATCTCCGTCATTCGTCAATATTCCTTTCACAGACTCATTCACTCATCCTCGCTCGCATTCCAAGCACCACTCTTCACTTCTCGCGCCGCCTCCGGCAAAATCCAATTGTGCCTCTCCAACCTCTCCCTCTCTTCCTTCCCCAGCTCATTCGCCAATTCCAATTTTCTCTCCCAATCACCATCTCCATCACTTTCCAATCTGCACAGTACACTCGTTGTTTCTTTCGTCCTGCTACTATTGAGACCTTGCTGCAACACTTTGATCTCGTCCACCGTCTGCTCCCGTCGAGCTAAACATGGTTCAGCCACGCGTAATAGGCCGTAAAAGCCACCAAGTGGTTCTTTGTGGCGACGTGTGCACCGCGTGCATGTCGGATGTGTTTGAGAACAGAGGAGTTGCAGAAGGCTGCACTGGATGCAGGATGATGGAGTGATGACTGGTGTGATGGCGGATGCTGCATTGAGGTTGAAAGGCGCCGACGTAGTAGAAAGGCTGATATGGCTGATACCATTTTCGCAGGTGGAGTCTGACCTTGAAAGAATGGTGAATTGGCCATGCTTGACTTCGTAGTCGGACGATGCGTCAGAGAACGATGTCGCTGGTGTCGCAGCAAGCGAGGCATCGAAAGATGTGTTCGGAGAAGATGCACTCGAGCTATCAGACAGAGCCAACTTCTTCGATGGATGCGCGTCCCATGCAGGAATAAGCTGATTCACAGGTGTCGATGGCCTGAACGTAATCAATGGCGAATCAAGGATTTCAGGAGACACGATAAGTTCCTTGTGATCATCAATAACAGCTTCAAGCTCCTGTACAACCAATGGCGAATCAAGAAATTCAGGAGACACGACGAATTCAGAATGATTGTCAACGTCAGTAACAACTTCAAGCTCCTGTACAGCTTGGCAAGCTCTTCCCCGTCTTGTGAGCGACTTCATAGCTGACATAAAGCGATTGTGTATTAATCCGATACGAAGTGGTGCTAAGGTGGCAAGCAGTAGTGGCCTCAATAGCGATTGCGTTATTGAGACTTCTTTCCACGGAGTCTTGTTGTTACCGCAGTTGATGTGGTTATCCGATGTCAAAAGTGTGGTTGATCTATACAAAAGAGGAGGAAGGAGCAGCACAAGAAAGCTATATATGTTCACCGCACCACTGAAGAGCTGCATCTAAAGCTAAGAAGAGCTTAAGGTGTCTTGCGCCAAATCCGACGTTTCGAGCTCGAATTATATTTGAGACCTTGCTTCAGACAGAGCTAGATCTTGTCTTACAAAATACACAACCGCCATGAGTAGAGCTTTTCTCACGGGCAACTCTGAGACGGTCTGAATCACCGATACCTATGACCAAGTTCCAGTCCCATTGTTTAATTTACATCCAAGAACCGCCGTGAAAAGAGCCAGGCAGACGATTGATTTCTCTCGGAAGCACATCTGAAACATATCCGAGACAAGAGCTTGTTTCAGATAAACGTTTGAGGCGCCACACTCGACTGCACAGGGAAAACAAGTGATAAAAGTCTCGTCCATAGGGGTATCTATATACAAACACTCTACTCAACTACCTACCTATCCTATCACGAATGATTCCTACCTATCCTATCCTGTATGATATCTCTCTCTCTCTCTCATCGCGCTTCATACAAATATAACCTTTACACTTGTTATCCCCGCCCAATCCACCACCACCACCCTCAGCCCCTTGCTTGCCCTCTACAACCTCTACAACACATACCCACCCGGATTAACAACCTTCCACTCTCTAATCGGCATGGAATCCTCCAACTCAACCGTCCACCACAACGCCTCCTTCGCCTTCTCAATCTGCCTACTCTCCTCATACGCCCTCGCAAGCACAAACCATGCCTTTGAACTATCCCATCCACTTCCAAGCCGCGTAAGCGATGAGAGCAGACCATATGCACGGTCGCGCGCAGCGATGCGATAGAGCTCTAACGGCGACATTTCCCGGGATGACGACGACGACGATGTGGCGGGTGTTGTGCTTGATGGGAGTAGTGTGCTGGCATTAGCAGTGGTGGTGCTGAATGATTTCGACGGATCAGGGTTGCTCGAAGAGGAAAAGGTGAATGCTTCCTCTGCTGGGTCAGGCTTATCCGCTGGAATGAGCTGGCAGTAGTAGTCGAGCAGAATAGTGCTCAGTTCAACGATTGCTTCACGATGGTCTGGCTGATGTGATAGTGCTTGCTCGAAGTGGCGGAGGGCGTCGTGTGGAAGTGATTGCGACTGCAGGAGACGACCGTGCTGTTCAAAGATCAGTATCCGATAATTCACCACCAGCAATAACATAATGCATACCTGTGCGTGCACGTCCGCCCACAATTCCTCCACGCTTGAACCACTTGCCCAGCCTCGATTCTGAAAGTTCTTGACGCTACATCCGCTTGCTGAAACTTCGAGCTCTAATGCTGAGCTAAGCTTGTTCGCCTCTTCGATGGCGTCTTTGGCATCTTCGTTGACGCCGGCATTGATGTAGAGAGTGGCGACGAAGAGCCAGACTTGGATGAGCAGAGACATCTTCATACGTCTAGCTTGCGATGCTACAAATTGTGGCGCAAGACTCGACGTTTCGTGTGGTGACGGGACTGGTAATCGAGTGTCTTGCTGTATTGAATGCGCACTGTGCCCTATAGGTTCTGGTTCCGAGCTCTTCTCCATGTTATGAGGAATCGGTCTCAAAGGACTGGAGCCATTGTGCATCTGGGGTATGGCGGTTATACCGCTTTCTGAGTGTATCATCTGAGGATCGACAGGCTCTTTCTCTTCAGCTATGTCAGTGTTTGAAAACGTCGGGTGATCTTTATGTCCTCTGATGCTTCCCACTTTCTTCCTGAGACTTGAGCTGCGACTTGGTGGGTTGTGATTAGCGGAGTGATGCTTTTCGTGTGAAGTTCTTGCAGTAATGGTGTCGCCGCGGCCCGCACTCGTGCTTGGTCTCGTTGCGAAAACAGCGCTTGTGTTTGGTAGTGAAGTCGTGAGGGCGAGATTATCATAGCTGCCAGTAACGCTGCGCATGGCTTTATTTTTCGACATTAAGCTACGCATTGTTCCACCACTTGCTTTTGTTGGGGGCGGAAGGTTGTATGTCGATTTGGAGGGCTTGAGATGTGATACCTGTGCATTGATATTGCCAAATAGTGCTGCATATAGAGCAAATAGTCCTGAAGTTGCGTTGACAGCAGCCTCAGTCCCTTCCATTAGCTCGGCCAGTGCAATTTGAGTCATCTTGATCTCGAGCATAGCTTGTTTCTCATAGCTATCCATCATGTCAGCTAGCGTACCAGAATCTGCTAGACGTGGCCGCCGTCGTCTGCCGATCGTTCCTTGTCGGCTAGGTGCCTCAGCTTCTCTCGACATCAAGTCGTTCATTGCAGTACCGAACTGTTCGAACGCAGCGTCGCACGTGGCAGAAGCTAGCTGATAATCATCACGAGCACAAAGCAGCAATGCAAGAAGATGAAACACTGGTAGAAGCTTCCTCTGCTTGGCGAAGGAGACGTTTTCGTCGTCCTCTACAAGGCTCTCGCCTTCATCGGTTGATACTACTCCATCTGGAGCAGCAAGTGCTTGTATCTCTTGTGGATTCGCGAGAGCTCGTTTTGTGAGCTTGATTGCTGCAGGAATGTCTCTTTTCTCTGCTAGCAGTAATGCAAAGGCATACAAAGTCTCGGTACATTGCGAATCAGGGAGACCTAAGCTCATAGCCTTTGTGAAGTTTTCATTCGCCTTCTGTTGTAGGTCTTGGCGAATCTGTGGATCATGAGTCGACCTCGCATATTGCGCCTGGCCTATACCAATGGCACGATATGCAATTGCGGCTGTTTCTGCAGTGAGCGGCCTATGCGAAGATGCTTCCCTGGGCAGCTCGCTTGGCGACTTCGCGTCACCGTCGCTATTTATCAGAGTTTTTGAGAAGACCTTGTGCAACCAATCGCTTAGAGTATCGCTAATCTTTAGCGCTTTTTCTGACGCTTGATTTGCTCCATATCGACATGCAACACGAATGGCTTCCGCAGCGAGGCGCAAAGCGGTTTCATCGTCATCAAGATCGAGATCGTCCTCGCCTGATTTTTCAGCCCGGGCTTTGCCTCTCGAGATCAACTCGGCATAAGTGTCATACGCTTTGAATGCTAAGTCGAATTCGGCAAGAAAGGCGTGTATCGTGAAAAGGTGTCGTAGTATCTGGGTAGAGTGAAATGTTTTCGTAGCTGCACGGTAAAGTATCTATTGTGCGTCAGTTAATGCATTGCGTTCACGAAGATGTGGAATAGCTTACATCCAATGTACTGCGACCAACAGCAGCTTTACCGCCCGCTCCAAGCTCTGCATCTGTCCAATTTGGTCCACACAGCACCCGCCAATTACTCATGACGAGCTCTATCCAATCTCTGACCTCTTGGTTCGTCTCGTCAGCCTTGGGGAAACTAGTGTCCTTTAAGAGTAGACTCTCGTAATTGGCTTCCACTCTTTTCAGATCTGCACGCTGCTGCATTCTCGAGACCAGGAAGTCATCCTCTTCTAACAATCCACGATGCTCTGTGGTATCATGGTCTCGATGCACAGGTGACGGATGATAGACAAGGTCTTCTTTGGCTATTCTTGACAATCCAACGTAGAAAGCACCCCATACAGCTCGTGGAGAGTGATTCGTAAGTGAAGCTCTAGTTCCTAGTGGCTTCCATGATTGATCATCTAGGAATTTTGACAACAGATGGAACGCAGCCATCGCCTCGCCAAGATGTGCGGGATGCTTTTCTGCATCCAGAGAGAAAAACAGGCAAATGTGTGACAACAGCTCTTCTGTCCATCGTCGCAACTCAAAACTGGGCGAACGAAGCCCTACCACATGCGACACGTAACCGATAACCAAACGATATGTCTCCGTAGCTCTTTCCATGAGCCCAAGCGCTTCCAGCGAAAGTCCTTTGACGAGTGTGCCTTGAATGACCGCGACCGCCGTCCAGATAGCTTCGGTACTGGCTGAGCGTGGAAATGGACTTCTATGTAAGGTCTCCGGGACCTGAACGAGTGCATCGTGATAGTTGCCGCAACCAAAGAACATAGCCGCTCTTGTTATTAGACCATCGAGCAGATCTTGGCGACCTGTCTCTTGCTCAAGTGCTAGCGATAGTGCATTACCATATTCTCTTTCTGCTTTTTGATATCCTTCTTTTCCTTGATTCATAAGTACACCAGCTTTAGACGAGAGAATAAGACCTATCGGCCATTGATCAGCTCAGACCTAATGTATCTGTTCACAATATCTTGCTTACATCTTCGATCTGGAGCGTGCTTCTCGACTTTGCGTGCGAATTCAGGGATATCGTTCCATTGGCCATTACAGCGTGCTTCATAGAGTTGCGCGATATACCTCGCGCCCTTGCTCGAGTCTGAGGACTGTGCGGGAGGGTTAGTCTCGACTTTGGGAAAATGCGTATAACAAAGAGTCTCACAGCCATGTTCTTACAGCTCGAGGCGGAGCGACACCTTTCAGCTCTTGAATTGGTGCGCTACACAGCTCAAGACATGCTCACCACTCAGCCCAGCCGCGCAAAGTGAACGAAGAGATGGTTTGTCAAAAACAACAACGATGAAGGGATGATATCTTAGCGTCCCCGTCTTTTGGTTCGGCCACGTGAAGCCGCGCGCCAAGCTTTTGGTGATCGTGGTCCCTTTCAAGCTTCTCTCTTCCACCGTCCTTCAACCCCTCTGAAAATGATATTCAATGTCTGATGTCCAGAAGAAAGGCATCGGTCAGTGTGGACGTCGCTGATGATGGTAATGGCGCAGCACCAAGGCTGCAGCTACCAGCTACGTGCGAACCACCATCAGAAGCTAATCCTCCAAGTTCCAAGGTTTGGGTGGTTAGTATTGCATTGCAAGAGCAAGTCAATACCAGCTGAGACTGATTGTAGCTAGATCTTTGGTGCCACCGGCCACATAGGTCGGTCTTTGGTCAAGATCGCATTGGCCAAGGGCGATGAGGTGGCTGCTGTTGGCCGAACATATGAAAATACCATTGAGCAGATGAGCGACTGGCATCGAAAGTGTCTAGGCATGCTTTGTGATGTTCGACTCAAAGACACGGTAGACGCTGTGATACAAGGTGCTATAGAGCATTTTGGTCGCATTGATATTATTGCAAAGTAGGTACGTCAAGGGACTTCTGATCATAACAAGCTCGGCTCGCTAACTATGAACCTTTCCGTCACTTCCAGCTGCACAGGCTATGGAGTTGTTGCTGCTGCTGAAGATCAATCTCATGATGATATCGTGAACCAATTCAATACGAACTTCCTGGGCACGCTACACATCCTTCAGTCCTCTCTAGCTTACTTTCGCACCCACTCCATCCCAGGTCGCTATCTCATTTTCTCCTCCACTGCTGGCGCTCTAGGTGTCCCTGGTTTAGCGCCTTACTGCGCAACAAAATATGCAGTCGAAGGTCTTGTCGAAAGCATGCTCTATGAAACAGACGTCTTCAACATCAAGGCTACTCTGGTTGAACCAGGTCATCTACGACTCGACGACAGTGATACAGATATGCCCGGCCTTGCTGCTGCAGGCACGCATGCCAATTCAGTCTCAGTGAATCCTATTATCGGCGTGTCAGGCGAGCCCAGTACTGGCCATCGGTCTCTTGCTGCTGAGCGTGGCGATAGACGTCAACGATTTGGACATTTCTACGTCAAGCCTAATCCATCACCAGCATATGCTACATCTACATCACCTGCAGGCCATGCTAAGCGGATCTTTCAGTGGCTGGACACTCGCCAACCAACATCAGCTGTTCGAAGTGCCGAGCTTGTGTGGCAACTAGGTCATTGCACATATCCACCTCTACGATTGTTGCTTGGGAGTTATGCAGTCGAAAGTATTAGAGACAGATTACGCAGTGTTCTTGAAGAATTAGAGGATTGGCGGCATTTGTCTTTTGGAGAAGATGGTAAGCCTGTCGTTCAGGCTGTATCAGCCCAAGATGGGGGTTTAGACAGAAGAAGAAGCATTGGTGAGCGCGATAGTAGTGAACTTAATGGTCGAGATGTTCAAGATTGGCTGGATCAAAGCCAGATGGATATGGACGATGACTCTCAGATGATGATGTAGAATGAGCGGAAAGATTACTCAAGTCATGCAAGGCTCTGTCAAGTTGCCCCGCTCATAGTCAAAGTCCGGTATGATGACTGTGATGCATTGATCGAACTTATCTTCATTCGCTTCTTAGTTACATTGGTATCAAGACGACAAACGGGACGATGACAGAAGGTAATCCAGAAGCTTGATTTTTCGGATTGGCAGTCAACAGCACAGTACCAGGACAGCTCGATCGATATCGACCGGACGGATTGGGAACGATGACTCTTTTGTTCTATAAGAGTCAAGGGAATGAGTTAGATTCAGGGGCCGTGCCTTTTTTTGTGTACCGGATCAGCTCCGCATTGAAGTGACATCAAAGGGAATTTTGACACATTAGATCGCCTCTGCCTCTTTCTTTCCAGTCGCATTCAATCAAACACACTTACTCTTCACATAAGCCCTCACAGTAGAACAGCGAAGGCACACTTGTCACAGCACTCTCACAGCATCACCTTATCACCAATAATCTTCAGCAATTATGGCGCTCCGCGCACAATTCGAAGGCTCCAATGAGTATGCCTCTTCTTCACCCTCACGCCACCACCCATCTCTCTCCCACTAACACACTCCCCCATAGAGTCGGCGTCTTCTCCACCCTCACAAACTCCTACGCCCTCGTCGCTGTCGGTTCCTCCGAAAACTTCTACTCGATCTTCGAAGCCGAACTCGCCGATGTCCTCCCAATCTGCCACTGCACCATCGCCGGCACGCGCATAATCGGGCGCCTAACCTCCGGCAATCGTCACGGCCTACTCGTCCCTACGTCCACAACCGACCAAGAACTGCAACACCTGCGCAACTCGCTCCCAGACAGCGTCAAAATCCAACGGATTGAGGAAAGGCTGTCAGCGCTAGGAAATGTGATCGTCGCGAACGATCATGTCGCGCTGATACATCCGGATTGTGAGCGCGAGACGGAGGAGCTGGTTGCTGATGTGCTTGGCGTGGAAGTGTTTAGGCAAACGGTGGCGGATAATGTGCTGGTGGGCACGTATATGGCGTTGAGTAATCAGGGGGGCATGGTGCATCCGAAGACGAGCGTGCAGGATCAGGATGAGTTGAGCAGTTTGTTGCAGGTGCCTTTGGTGGCGGGGAGTGTAAATCGAGGGAGTAGTTTGGTGGGCGCCGGAATGGTGGTGAATGATTGGCTGGCTATTACTGGTAAGTTTTGCAAGTTGCAAGAGCTTTGCACATCAGCTTGCGCACATTTTGAGAATCATGCTAATGAGATGTCTACGTATAGGTCTCGACACAACGGCCACAGAACTCAGTGTGGTAGAGAGTGTTTTCAGACTAGGAGAGGGCAATGGTCCCAACGCCATCAACACAACGAACAAGGACACCATGGTAGAGAGTTTCTACTGATTACAGGCCGAGCCAAGATCAGAGGGCAAAGAGCGGACATGTCTGCCTGATCAGCCACTTTTTGTTAGTCACTAGGAGTTGCAAGCTCTGTTGTATATCGCGAGCCATATCCGGCCAACATTCCTCATAGTATAGATACCCAATCCAATCCTATCATAACAATTCGAACAAAAAGACTTCACTCCAAAAAAATGGACCTGTCAAGGCTGCCATCCTAGTATAGTGTTATAGTCCACCGAGCAAGATATAGCCGAAAAAGGCCCGCCCATACCCTGCCCAATCAGCCTGCACTCTAAAAACATGAAACACCTCTGAAACACTGCCTCTTCACCAAATCATCACTAATCCCAAACCATGTTCGAAGAACCCGCCACAAAGCGGTACATGCCGCCACTGCCCATCCCACGTCCACATCACTGACTCAGCCTATAGCATTCGCCGCTCAGATCTCCGCTCACCTTCTCGTTCCCGTTCACCCACCAACCACAATGACGACGGGATCCAAGAAGCACTTCGCGCCAAGCTGCGGTCGGCGATAGAACTTGACTTTATTGATGTCAACGCGAAATCAAACACAACGGATGAAGGAGAAGGGCAAGAGGAGGATGATAATACGTTCGCATTCAAACTCTTCGCTTCTACGCCCAATCCCAATCCCATCCCCAACACCTCAGTCTCGGCTTCGACCTCAACCTCAACGCATCCACCAGCACCAGCCACAGCCTTAACAACACATCCAGAGCGCATCCAACTAATCACGCTCGACGACGCAGCAAATACCACCACCGAGGGAGGCTCATACCCGATTCCCAAACGCCTGCTATCTTACTACATCGCCGCCCCAGCAAGTACTGCTCAAAAAGAACGCTATCGCGCCTCTGCGCTGACGACAAACGATGTATTGAATTTAGCAAAGATTCAACGGAGAGGGCTGGCTTGTCCTTGGCGTGTGCTACATATACCTATAACATTAGCGCCTGCATTACTCAATCCCCAATCCACAAGCACAACAACAACCACAACAGCCACGACAGCCGTACCAGCGCACTCTGCAATAGAAACAGATGAAAATGTTACCAAAAAACGCACCCGCAAATCGAAAAAAACACGTATCAAACTCCGCCTCAAGTTCCAAAAACGCGCTGAACACGACCTCAAGCGCAAGGAGGCTGAGAAGGCGAAGGAGGAGCACCTCAGGGATAAGAAGACACGCATGAATCGGGCGAAGCAAATTAGGAAGAGGGAGAGGGCTAGGCTTGCGAAAGGCGGTGGTGATGGTGGAGGGGATGGGGCTGAGGGCGAGGCTGATGGTGATGTGGGCAGTGGAGATGAATAAAGAGGGCACTGCGACGATGTCAGGTTGGAGAAGAGAAAGAGAGGTGACCTGCGATACGCACGAGCGTAATGATGCTATCAATATATAATACCTATAATGTCTATACCGCATCTACCCAAACCACCTCACCTCAGACTAATACCAGCACGCACACTCCGACTCATTTAGCCATAACATCAACATACCTACTACCCTTCCCCTTCTTCGCCCTCGCCGTCGCTCCCGCCTTCCTCGGCCCCGGCCCACCAAGCAAATCATCCAGATTATCCGCGCCTCCCAACCCCGTCGGCGGCCGACTCGGCGGCGCACTTCCAGGCGCACTCGGCGGCAACGGCACACCCGCCGGCATCAGCCCTCCACCCAGAGGCGTAGGCGGACCACTTCCCATCGCCGGACTAGGCGGCAACGTGGGCGGCGCTGCCAAACCCATAGGTGGCCCAGCTCTCGGCGGTGGTGGCGTGGCCTTCGCCGCACTCGTTGCCTTCTCCTCTGCTGTCGCGTTCGGATTGACCCATTTCTTGGTTTCGGGGTCGTAGTATAGAGATAGTTTGTCGCCGAGCTTGCCTTTGTGGACGGCTGGTGGGGCTGGGCCGGCGTCTTTCTTGCCGCCAAACCAGCCGCCCAGCCAGCCTTTTTTGGCTGTTGTGGGGGAGAGGGCGTCACGTTGTGCTGGGATGTTGTTAGTTCTCGTGTGGATATAGAGGGTGGGTAGAGATTGAGGAATAAATGAGGTGATGGAGTTGGTGTGATTGTGCATGTGAACTTACCATCAGCTTCAGCAGCCTTCCTAACCACTTCGTCAGCATCTCGGTCACGCTGAGCCTTTTGCTGACGCTTGAGGTCATCGGCTTGCTTTTGAAGAAAGTCATCATCGTCGTCGTCGAGGTCCATTATGCCCTTCTTCTTAGGCCGAGGTGCATCCTCTGCATCCGGCTCTTCGGCTTGAGAGCTTGGGTCAGCGTCGTTAGTGTCTGGTTGGTAGGGCATGTATCCACCTGCGCTAGGGTCATAGGTGGAGGTGGAAGGTTCGTAGCTGTTTGAAGGTTGGTAGCCTGCCATCGGGTTGTAGCCGGACGTATCAGTCTGGTATTCATTCTTGATAGCAGTATCGATGGTCAAGCCAGACTCTGCTTCGTCTCCGGGAGCGGAGAGAGGAACAGAGGGCTCGTACGGTTGATAGCCATATGATGATGGTTCATATCCATTTGAAGCTGCATTTGTCTCTTCTGGCTTACTTTCTGCTCCGGCAACATCCGCCGAAGGCTCGAAAGCCTCAGCTTCGTCGGGAGGATTGGTTGCTTTATATGTTGTGGCGGGCATGTATCCGGTTGATGGCTCAATAGGCGCAAGTGGTGCATATGCCGAGGCACTATCAGACTCTGGGACAGAGGGCGCATATTTCGAAGACGACGGCCGACTGTCAGATACTGCTGATGAAGTACTATATCTATTGTTAGGTGGGCGGACGAGGCCGGGATACTCCATCAGTGGAGTCACTGGCCCCGAAGGAGTATATGTGTTGGGCGGCTGCATGCTTGCCCTTCGTGATGCTGGATAGCTAGAATGATCTACAGCAACATCTTCCGGCACAGACTCTGCTACCAGTGGCACATATGAATCCTGTGTTACCATTGGATGCATACCTGATGGCTCATATGCAGATGTGCTTTCATTCGTGGCATATCGTGATAATGTGGAAGATTGTCGCTGGAATGGAGGATGTCTAGGTGGTGAGCCAAAAGCTGGAGGTAGGGTATCCTGACTCAACCTCCTATCGAATGGCTTCTGCGCCATGTCTGGAGATAGACCATATGAAGGTGCGTACGGGTTGTGTGACGATTTATTCTGCTCTGGCGACGATCCATATGCACTAGGAGCATAACGGCCTCCACCAGCGCCGAACGATGGTACCCGCACCATGTCATTTCCAGGGTGGAAGTCTGCTACAGAAGGTGATCTGCTAATCGTCGGCGTGCCAGTTCCGATACGACCAAATGGGCCGGCTTCTTCGGCTTGGGCAGCAGCAGCGCCCTGCGTTCCATCGCCGTCTTCACCAACGACGAACTTATTGAACTTTGACCACACACTACCTGATACTTTATCAGCCGACAGCTTGGAGATCCAGCCTGACGATGAGTTCTGGGGAGACTGTGATAGGCGTTTCGACAGATCATCAACGGCAGCCACGAGTGTAGGATGATAATACGGTGATCCTCTCGTGGAAGACTTCAATGCGTTACCAATAGCCTCACAGTATTGCTGACCTTCACTCCGCATACCAATCTCGGCCAGCTCATATGCATGTTCTAATTTGTACGACTGTAGATGAGGCGGGAAGAACGTCGGCGCAGAAGGTGCTAGCGAAAGGGCGAATTCATACACTTCAGTGAGTAAGATCGCGTCCGTGTCAGCAATCTTTGGTGAAGCTTCACTTGCAAGATCTGTACCGAGCAGGGTGAAATGTGCTTGAAGGTCATTTGCACCTCCGAACACCGCCACGTTGCGAGCGAAGAGATAACAGACATGTGCAGCTTCAACTCTTCCATAGCTGATCAGGAGTTTACCTAACGCAATAAGCGCATTCTCATCACCATTACTCCTATTATTGACAACTAGAGTTAGCGTCTCACGCCACTTCTCGAGACCTTCGGCTGCATCTCGTGCTTGACCCGACTGATCTGCAGTGTTGACCATTTGGAAGCCTTGACGAGCGGCAAGAGGCACAAGCTGGTCGATGCTTTCATCCCAATTGCCGGCGAATACCTCATATAATGCTGCGAGTGACCGACTGTCTTGACTCGTGTTTCGGACCTGCTTCTTGACAAACTCTTGCACGACTTGCTTCCATAGACTGTTGTCTGCAGTCGAAGCAAGCACAAGGGCGTGGCCCCAAAGTTGATTGTCCACTGCATGCCATACTGCCTTCTCACGATCACCCGCCATCAAATAACCCCGAATGTCGTTAATGATGCGAGGGTTAGCTGTTGTAGGTACCTCACTTATCAATGGTGCTGCTACCGGATCAGACGAAGCAGCGTCTAAAGCCAACAGCTCCTTCACAGCGGCAGTGACGCTAGCATTGCCAGTCAGAAGACCATCATGCTCAACGAAGAGGCGCATCAATTTCCAGAGGAGGACCTTCTCTTCTGCCTGTCTAATACCGCCAGCATTTGTAACAGTCATCTGCTCCAACACGGCAATGCGAGTACTCAACCAGGTGAGTACATCCTTTTTCTTACCCTTCGATCTCAGTGGACCAGGGAAAGTACTCAAACCATTATCGTCTGAAAGAATGTCTTTCGCTCTCTGTAATTTGACTTCCCCCGATGTAGGCTTGAGCTTAGGAGCACTCTGTCCGCCACCATAACGAGGAATGTGCTTTGGTATGCTCGAAACCACCAGACCACCTGCGCCCCATCGAAAAATTGGGGCGCCTCTCCATCTCTGGAGCTGATCCACCGCGGTTTCATTCTGCGGTAGCACGAAGTCTTGTATATCATGTTCAACATAAGGCGATGCTAGAGAGGCTTCTGTGGGGGGTATTTGTGAGGCCAATGATCGATCCTGTGTTAGATTCCGGAGTTGAGGTTGTGCTCGCATATGTACAGGACTAGACGTCCTAGGTCTGATAGGTGGGGTAGGTACAAAAGCTTCCTGCAGTGGTAATTGCTGCGGAAAAAGATGTGGTGCATAGCTGACTGACCGATCGCCCAGTTTAGGTTTCGCCAAAGAGGCTGCTCCATAACGTGAGTTGGAGACAGGTGGGAGCTGCATCAAACCCTGCTGTGGTGGAGGTTGATTTTGAGGCTCCAAGGCTCGCGCTGGCACTCCAGCATAAGCTAGTGGACTTGAAGTACGAGGCACAAAGCGGTTTGCCGCTGGTGGCGGTGCAGGCCGCGAAGGTAACGCAGCTTGACCTTGGGATGTACTCGGTTGTGCATGCGCATTGGATGTTTGTGCATATTGCGATGCAGCATTACGTGATTTCTGAGGCGATCTCACTATAGGAAGTTCCTCGAACATGACCGGCGTTGAGGTTTTTGGAGGCGGTTGTGTTTGGCTGGCTACCATACCTGAGTTAGGCGAATAAGGCGAATGGGCCCTTTGCGGGAATGGCTGAGGAGGTTGTGTCAATTGTGTACCGGCGTATCGCGAGGTTGCTGGTGTTGATGGCTTGTTCTGTGCTGTTGGGTTTGATGCCTGATTCATTGCAGGTGAATATCTATTGTTGGCTGGAGGCGCAACCGCCGCATGTTGCCCATCTAGGGCTGCAACTGGAGCGATAGCACTCGTTTGTGGAGGAAATGGGTCGAGCTTATCGGGACCACGGAATTGAGTATATTGCGAATAGACTGCCGAAGACGTTCGTGGAGGAGCGACAGGTCGTCCTGGAACAAGAGATTGCGCAGCGCCAGATGGTGGCGGCGGTATTGCTGGAGGTGATGGAGATAGTACTTGCTGTTTCGGTCGGCGTACTGGTGGAGGTCGATTCATAGGTAAGTCCTCGAAGAATTGCATAGGAGTAGATACGTTTCTTTGAGCAACAGATGGAGGCTGGGCCGCTGCTGGAGTTGCGTATGTGTTTGAGAAGGGCGATGGTACTGGTGCGAAAGAGGTTGACGTTGGTGCCGTGGGAGTGGGATTGATCGCATTCGCAGGAGCATACAATGAGGTAGGCCTAGATTTGGTGGGTTCCGCAGCAGGTATAGGAACTGTTGCAGATATTGGCTCATCTGGAAGAAATCCTTCCTCATCATCTGCAAAAGCAGCACCCCAAGTGTCGTCGAGTACGGCAGGATCCCCAAAAGCCTGTGCCCAGCTGTCTTCGACTGCCGGTTTCGCTGTTCCCAGCCAATCATCATTATCAGCTTCAAGCGTTTGCGGTTGTGTCGCTACAGGTACTTCCTTGACAGTGCTAGCTGGCGTATCAAGCCCTTCGGTAGCCATCCAACTCATATCAGGCTCTGTAACTTTGTTTGTGGCAACAGGAGAACCTGCCTCGTTATTTTCAGTGTGCAGCCAGTCTTCATCAACAAATGGCTCTGCTGTGTGCTCAGTAGTATGTACATCTGTGGTGTTCTGTATAGTGTCTCGACTCTCGCTAACTGCGCCATCAATAGTATTCGTATCATTGTTGGCAGCCAAATGCTTCTCCCAGTCGTCTTCGGAAGTCTCAATGGCTGAGGTAATGTCGTCGCGCTGACTATCTAAGTTTTCGGTAGTGGGCATCAACTCCCCAAGTGCCTCGTCTTGTGAACGTGAATGCTCCGTAGCAGTGTCTGGATTTATGTGTTCATCGGCGGGCATAGAGTCTTCTGCATATTGAGCATTAGTATCCAAGATAGGTCTTTCGACTGTTGTGTCCTCATCATCATAGAGCTTCTCTGCATCTTCCTCTCCGGCCAGCTCTACCTGGGACTGTGCGTGGGTATCCTCAGTATATGATATCTCGTCCTCCTCAGTTGCCATCCAGTCTAGCTCGCCATGCTGTGGCTCTTGTGACATCGCTTGCGTTTGCGTGACTGGCGCGAGGTAGTGCTCCATATGCTTATGTGGTTCTGCATTGTCATTTACGATCGTTTCCTCCACTTCTAGTTCTTGCTCGAGTGTTGGTGGTTGAGTCTCCGCTTGCTTCATCAGGGGTGGGCTTGTGCTCTTCAGATGGCCTTGATGGGAGTTCGTGTTAGTGATCGAGGACATCTGGACGTCCGCCAACTCCTCCACTTGCCGTGGAGTTTCCACGCTTGACCTCCTTGTTTCTGCTTCAGTCTCGACCGCACTATCTTGAGAGTCTACGGAAGTTCCTGCTGAGGGAGGATTATACGATGTGCTGGGCGTATCTTGTTCAACAACAGGTATTTCAGCGCGCACTGACTGCTCTTGAATGGAAGATGGGAGAGTTGGTGGAGAACCCGTGGACCCATTGGGATGTCGATGCTCATGTGGTATGTGGCCGAAAACATGGTTTAAATTAGAGGATGCGGGCATATTGGCGGCCAGGAGACTGCTGGGCTGTCCAGTCACTGGCTGGACCGCAGGATCAGAACCTGGCAACTGTGAGGCCGAGTTTGTTTCTTCGTGAGATTCGTTTGTAGACTTGTGCGGCGCAGAAGTATTAGAGAAAGCATTTGCCCAATCGTCGTAAGGGTCGTGGTCATCAGGGGGCTTGGAGGAGGAAAGCCAGGCTGAATCCATTAGGCTGAGGGAGGCTGGTCATTCAGGCTTCCCGTAGTGTGCTCGAAGCCAATTGCAGTGGTCCCTTCACAAAGTTAGGGAAGAATGTTACAAATGAATGAAACATAGATGTTTCAGGTCCGTGTCGAGATGAAACACATCTCCACATCTCAGATCGTCATGCTGCACGTGTCACAACAACAACAACATCTCGAACAAGTATTTGATACTCGCATAAGAAGCATTGGGGATGAAAAGCTCCACAATCTCGACACCCATCACCTTTCGCAACGGATATTTCACCTGAGAGCTGATCAAACAGCCCCTACCCACGATCAATGAGAGCTACTTATGTCCAAATATCACGCTCCACGCAGCTCACACGCTTTCGAGGACGACGATGATTCCGACCAAGACTTGGCCCTTGACGAACTTGACACGTTCTCTCCACTAGACACCGGCAGCTCGCGACGCACAAATGGACAACCTATACCAGGACATGGCTCAACAGGAGCATTGGGCGGCCATCTCGAACTTCAAAGACTACGGCGGAGTATCTATCATAGTGTACGAGGCCGGCGCTCGGAAGACTCCCATCATGAAGACATAAGAGACCTCCACAGCGAGGATACAGCTGGACTTCTTGAGAATGGGGAAATTGATCGGGAAACGAGTATGGAGGAGGACTCTGGGCCTTTACTTGCCAAAAAGAGACGATCAGCGACAGCTTCGAAGCCTGGACACAAACGAAACGTCAGTAGCATCGGTAACATATGGACAAAGATGCGTTCAACACCCCAGTCACAGATTGCGGACGACTTCGAACACAGCAAGGCGCGTGGAATCGTGGTAGGCAATCGTCAAAAAGCACGATATCCACCGAATATCATTTCGAATGCCAAGTACACACCTTGGTCTTTTTTACCTCGGACTCTGTATCACGAGTTTTCGTTCTTCCTCAACCTTTACTTTCTGCTCGTGGCGCTGTCTCAAATCATCCCAGCTTTGCGGATAGGCTATCTTAGCACATATGTCGCTCCTCTGGCTTTTGTTCTCTGTGTAACATTGGGCAAGGAAGCTTTGGACGACCTCACTAGAAGGCGACGGGATGCGGAAGCGAATTCAGAGAGGTATACAGTAATAGCATTCGAAAATGGAGCTACAAGCAAGAATAAGACGAGCAAGACGAGCAAGAAGTCATCCACAAACGGACGCAGCCATCAGAGAGTGGCATCGGCGAGTCGTCTGAATAACATTGCCGAGGAGGAAGAGCAGACACAAAACAGCAATCGACACGCTGCGGCGCCAGTCCAAGAACTGACTAGAATGTCACGAGATATCAAGGTTGGCGATGTGTTGAAGCTCGGCAAAGACCAAAGAGTGCCAGCAGACCTGGTGATCTTGAAAACGATCTCGACTGACATTGATGAAACCAAGCCAGATGATACTGGTGAAGTCTTCATCAGGACCGATCAATTGGATGGAGAAACCGATTGGAAGCTACGACTAGCAAGCAGCGTCAGTCAAACAGCTCCACTTGGCCGCCTCTCGGATGTCACGATCAATGCGGGAATGCCAGAGAAGAACGTAAACGAGTTTGTCGGCTCAATGACCATGGGCAACAATTCCATACCCCTCACAATCGACAACACAGCATGGGCTAACACTGTCATCGCATCAGGTGGAGCGGTCTATGCCGTTGTAGTGTATACAGGCTTACAAACGCGGCAGGCCATGTCAACATCAGCATCTAGGAGTAAAACAGGTCTCCTGGAATATGAATTAAACGCACTCACGAAAATACTTTGCGCACTTACTCTATTCCTATCTGTGGTTCTGATAGCGATAGAACAGATTGAGTATCCCGATGATCGCCGCTGGTACATTGGTGTCATGCGTTATCTGATCTTGTTCTCGACCATTGTTCCCATAAGTCTGAGAGTAAATCTGGATTTAGGCAAATCAGTATATGCCTGGTTTATACAAAAAGACAAGGACATTCCTGAAACGATAGTTCGAACAAGCACGATTCCTGAAGATCTTGGTCGAATTGAGTATCTACTCAGTGATAAGACGGGAACTTTGACACAAAATGATATGCAGTTACGCAAGATTCATGTTGGTACCGTCTCATATGCGAATGAGGCAATGTCAGAAGTCGTTTCGTATGTACGCCAAGGCTTTAGTGCACTTTCTACTGCTTATGGGGAGGGCGGTGTGAAAGAAGCAGTGGCAGGAACTACAAGAAGTCGACGAGAAATAGGCTTCCGTGTTAAAGATCTCGTCCTAACACTCGCCTTATGCCATAATGTGACGCCGAGTACGGAGACAGAGAACGGCAAACCAGTCACAACATATCAAGCCTCATCACCAGACGAGATTGCAATCGTCCGATGGACAGAATCAGTAGGCCTAAGATTGATACAACGAGATCGAAAACAGATGACCTTGGAATCGACTCACACTGGGCACGCAATAATACGGGTCAAGATTCTCAATGTATTTCCTTTTACATCAGAAGGCAAACGAATGGGCATAATCTTGCGCTTTACGAATTCGGACGGCACAGAAAACGATGACGATCCAGTATGGTTTTACCAGAAAGGTGCCGACACTGTAATGAGTCCGATCGTCGCGGCAAACGACTGGTTAGACGAAGAAACAGCCAACATGGCTCGAGAAGGACTCCGCACCCTGGTCGTCGGTCGAAAGAAGCTCTCTCCAAAGCAATACGCCGATTTCGCCACCCAATACAAGGACGCCTCACTCTCCCTTCAAAACCGTGATGCAAACATGTCTCGCATCGTCGCTACACACCTCGAAAGCGACCTCGAGCTCCTTGGCGTTACCGGTGTTGAAGACAAGCTCCAACACGACGTGAAGCCCTCACTCGAACTCCTCCGCAACGCCGGCGTCAAAATCTGGATGCTGACAGGCGACAAAGTCGAGACCGCGCGCTGCGTCGCAGTCTCCTCTCGCCTAGTCGGCCGCAGCCAATACATCCACTCCATCACAAAACTCTCCCACAAAGCCCAAGCAGGCCCTGCTCTAGACTTCCTCACTACCAATCCGACATGTTGCCTCCTCATCGATGGCGAATCACTAGCAATCATGCTCGCGCACCACCGCACCGCCTTCATCACCGCCGTTGTCCGCCTACCAGCCGTCATCGCCTGCCGCTGCAGTCCCACCCAGAAAGCCGACGTCGCCATTCTAATCCGCACACACACCCGCGCCCGCATCTGCTGCATCGGCGACGGCGGCAACGACGTCAGCATGATCCAAGCCGCAGACGTGGGCATCGGCATCGTGGGCAAAGAAGGGCGCCAAGCCTCTCTCGCCGCTGACTTCAGTATCACGCAATTCTGCCATCTCACCAAACTGCTCATGTGGCACGGCCGCAACAGCTACAAGCGCAGCGCCAAACTAGCGCAATTCGTCATCCATCGCGGTCTCATCATCAGTGTGGCGCAGACTGTGTTTAGCGTGAGCAGTCGCTTTGAGCCAGTGGCGCTGTATCGAGACTGGTTGCTCGTCGGATATGCGACGGTGTACACGATGATGCCTGTGTTTAGCTTGGTGCTCGACACGGACATCCCTGTGCAACTCGCTCATTTGTACCCTGAGCTCTACGCTGAACTGGGCACGTCGCGCTCGTTGTCCTATCGCACCTTTTTCATCTGGGTCGCCATCTCGCTCTATCAAGGCTGTGCAATACAACTAGGCGCACAACTCCTCGTTGGTCTCGATAACTTCCAGCGCATGGTCAGTGTCTCATTCACTGCGCTCATCATCAACGAACTGGTCATGGTAGCTGCCGAAATCACGACGTGGCACTGGATAATGGCTACGAGTTTAGTCGCAACGGCGGCCATTTACTTTGGAAGTATTGCGGGACTTGGCGGCTATTTTGACCTGGGATATATTCTCACACCGGGGTTCTGGTGGAGGGTCGCGGTGGTGGATGTGGTTAGTCTGGGACCGGTGTGGGCGGGCAAGGTAGTGGGCAGGCGGGTTAGACCACCGAGTTATCGGAGAGTGCAGTCGTGATTGTGCGAGAAGGGGGAGTATGGATTTTTTGTTAGATTAGATCTATATTTATATGCATTTCTTTTTTAGGTGAAGATTCATGTTGCTGTTTTAACAATCTGGCTTGCTTGCTACAGTATACAAACCACTATCCAATTTGGCCTCCCTATCGTATGGTTCTTCCAGTGATACCAACAAAGTGATAAGATGAGGAGACATGAACAAGTGACCTCCTTTGCTGCTATTACAAAACCAAGACAGAGGAAGTCTGTGATACTTTGTGACACGACTGCATTTCGTCTGAAAGGCACGCCTACATTCGCAGTCAAGCACTCCAAGGCAATCATCACTCAATGTCAACCATTTTTGACGATATGTGAAACACATTTAGTGTTGAGGGTGTCATTATACAACCTTAGATAGCCTATCTATCTTATAACTATAGATGGTAATCAAAATCCAAGGCCCTATCTCCAGTCGTCACCTTCCTATACTCCGGCTTCAAACCAGAAGCAATCTTCTTCTTCTCCGCCGTCAGCCTTCTAATGTACAGGTACTTGGTCGCAATCAGAACCTGCGCGCAAACCACCGCACCAAGGGAAAATGCGTTTCCCAATTTGTACGGTGCTGTACGATAGATCTGGCCAGCTACAATGCCTGCAGTGTTACCAATGGTCTGCTGAAGGCCGATCGCAGTAGCACGTCTATACTGAGGAGCTTGGTTGACGTTTAGCCAAGCTATGTTCAGACCAGGACCTGTGTAGACAGCAATGGCGCACATGAATGTAGCAAAGAAGCGGACGCCAACGGGAAGGTTGGTGCGTAGCAGGATGATGTATCCCACTAGACCAAAAACATTCGCCAGGGCGATGAACGGGGAGCGGAGGGTGAGTCTGTCAGAGACGAAGGCTAGCGTGAGGAAAGAGAGAGCCGCAACGATGTAGACTGGGATCGTGAGGTATTGAGACTGAAGTGTGCTGTAACCCAGACCCTTGCAAATGCTGGGTAGGAACGTCGAGAAACCGTATAAGAGAATGTCCTGCATGAACTGTATGCCACCACTATGCCACTCGTTAGACAAAGCCTTTTCTCTCCTTGGGAGATTTGCTAACATACCTCAGCCAAACTTTGGGATCACAAAGAGCAATCTTGACCTCATCCCACGAAAAGTCTTCACTGCCCATGTAGGCTGCGCGTTGACGTGCACGAATCTGCATCAACCGCTTATCCTCGGCATTGAGGAAGTATGCGTTGTTAGGATCATTAGGTAGACCGAACCAGACCAGAATCGCGATGAGTATGCTGAAGATTCCCTCAATGATGTACACCCATCGCCAGCCAGCATAGCCACCGATGCCACTATAATGTGTTAGTATCGGGAATGGCAGGAAAGTAAACTAGTGGTCACATACTCCATTTGGAGCAATCCATAGGCCATGAGTCCGCCGAATGCTCCAGCTAGCGCAGTACAAACAAACAAGTACGACACTCGCTTGGCCATTTCTTCACGCTTGTACACCATGGTGAGGTATACGTTCAGGGCTGGGAACAGACCCCCTTCGCAAGCGCCCAAGATCAATCTAGATGCATACAGACCGCCGACACTGGTGATGAAGCCCGAGAAGATTGTCGTAAGTGACCACACAATGCAAAGGCCAGTCATGACGACACGAGGAGTGAGTTTTTTCAGCAGAATTGCCCATGGAGTCTCGGAAGTGACGTCTTGATTTGATTAGCAGAATGCCTGTGGTCGTGGCGCGGGATCATGTGGACTCACAAGTAGCATAGAAGATGGAGACTGCAGTAGCGAATTGTTGTGTGCTAGCACCAATATCCTTGGGCATGCCAGCAGTCTTGACGTTGCCGATGTTAGACCTGTCGAGAAAGCATGAAAGGTAGACGAGCATGATAATAGGGACGAGTGCCAGATCAAGCTTGGCGAGAAGCTTCGTCTCAGCAGCATGGTCGATGATTTCTTCACTGCCAGAGTCAACATCGAAGTCGCTGGCAGGCTTCACAACAGCAGAGCTGCTTTTGTCCAGTCGGTGGTCCATGTTTCACAGATGGCTGTAGGTATATCGTGTTTGTAGAATGTTGTGCAAAAGAGGTGCAGCTGGTCTTATGTAATAAAAGATGACAAAGAGAAGTGAGATTGAGGCAGGCGAACGGCATCATATATCTTCATCAAATCAAGGTATTTCAGTACCCACCACAAGCTCACGGGCGCGTCTTTTGGCGATTGTGTCCTATCACTCGGTAAGAGAGGCATGCTCGGTGCGTCCGAGATAGCAGGTCCGGCCTAAATCTGCCCCTCCTGAAACTCGCCTAACGCCCGTTAGCCGATAACAAAACGCCTTCGGCTGGCTCCCCTATCAAAGTCTCAAAGTATTGGCAGTAATGCCAATGATTCCACTTGCGATACCAATGTTTTCTACGTGAGAATCCAAGCTTTCTCCTGCCTGTGGGAAGGAAAATGGCCTTATGATCTGGCAGATTCCAATATCATGCAAGCAATCTTGAGGAATCATGGCACTCACCACGGAACTCAGAACTGGTCACGAAGCTCGTCTGGCAGCTAGGAGAAATGCATACACATCGTCAACCTCTGGTTTGGCGCCCACATATATACAGGCCAACCTAATAGTCTTGCCATCACAGTATGCTGACGATTTCCGACAACTTTGTCTTCGAAATCCTGTCCCTTGCCCCTTATTGGCTGAAACTCCTATGGGCAATCCTCACAAGCTCAGGTCTTGCTTACCTGGAATTGACGGCGATGCCATTGCTAAGGATCTCGATATTACCCGAGATGCGCCTCGTTATACAGTATACCGTGGGGGAAAGCTGGTCCAGTTCGAAATCCCTGACATTGCCGAGCACTGGACAGACGACCACGTTGCTTTCCTCATTGGCTGCTCCTACAGCTTCGAGACAGCACTTACACTAGCTGGACTTCCACCTGCACATCAGGTTTTGCAACGCAATGTACCAATGTACAGAACCAACATCCCACTTTGCCCTTCTGGAGTTTTCACTGGAGGCACTTATGTTGTCTCAATGCGACCGTACCGGGCATCTGACATCGAACGTGTGCGAGACATAACTCGACCATTTTTGGCTACTCATGGAGAACCGATCGCATGGGGCTGGAACGCGGTGAAAGAGCTTGGGATCAACGACATCAACAAGCCTGAGTGGGGAGAAGCGCCTCTGATGGATGAGAACGACTTCGTTCCAGTCTTCTGGGGTTGTGGCGTGACTCCACAGAATGCTGTGATGAGTGCAAACTTGGGCGACAATGTTATCATGGGACACGGTAAGAAGAAGCTTGCCATGTTGGCAGACGACTCATGAAACATTACTGACGGCAAATCAGCTCCGGGCCACATGATAGTGTTGGATATCAGAGAAGACGACATCTTCAAGTGAGCCACACTGAGCTCTTGAGATGTCTGGTATATGGCCATGACGATAGTGTATTTAGCATCGAATGACTGGGCTGAAGTCACGAGAAATTCGGCCACGCGCCATTATTTATTATGTACCTGGTAATGAATGGACGTTGAGTTCTTTCAGTTCAGGTATTAGAAGCAGATCTATGAGCGTCTTGTGAGAAGGGTTGTTGTGCAACAGTGTGCCTCCAGTGCGACATCTCTTGTTCCATATTCACATCAGCATCGGTATAGCCGGCTTCCCACAGCCCAATGTCGTCCAGATTGGCGTCAAAGGAGAACATTTCCTGCAACTCGGCGTCGTTCATGGTCGCAAAATCAGGCATCTCCATCTGAAAGTGGAGGTCGTTGCTGGGTACCAGCTGATTGACTGCGTGAGTGCTCCAGACAGCGTTGCTAGCCATGGCGGCGTCGGAGCAAGGGGTATTCAGTGATGCCAAGCGAAGCAGAAGCTGGTGTAGTGAGCCTATGTGAGTGTTGCCTCGATCTGCCATTGTTCGAAGCAGATTCATTGCACTCTCCATAGCAGCCACATCTCGAGAATCGTACGGAAATGCAACACAGACCATGACCAGAACGGCCGCCGCTCCGAACAGGTGCTCGCCGTCAAAATACCCGTACGTTGCAACGAGGTCTTTCTGGGATGCTATTGTCATCATGGAGATAGTATTCCGAGCAGTGACAATACACGCCTCTATGACAGCGATAGTGGTCTGCGACAAGTTGTGGCGCCAATCTTGCTCTTTCTCCAGTAACCCAGCTTCCAGACGCTGCTGTACTACATGGAAAAGTAGAGGACGTGCCGTCATATTGATACACTGATGGTAATGAAGCAGGGTGGATACTGATTCTCGAGAGGTGCTTAACCGTTCCGGATCAAAGCGAAGGAAATCAGGAAGATCGCGGTGCCACGTTGCCAACGAACTCATGATTGACTGCACGGAAAGCATGAGTGTAGTGCCGGACTTGCGAGTCTTTCGGTAAATAGTCTTCATGATACGTCCCAGAATCCGTGAAAGCTCAGTGTAGTGCCGCAGAACTACAGCAGGACCCTGGTCAGTCTCTCCGGCCACAACAGATGGGAAAGCAACGCCAATATCTTCATCAAGGATATTTATAGGCATGCCAGCTTTTGCACAAAGGATCCTGTCCAGACTGTAGACGCTCCAGAACAGCCTTCTTCGATGCTCCTTTGCCATGTCTGACAATAGAGGAGCAGATACCTCTTGATGCAATGCCAAGGACACCGCCATTCGCAGCGCAACACCAAGATACAGAAAGGCCGCATCTCTTCTTCCTAAGTTCTGCATGAAGTAGCCACATAGTGCCAGGACTTCGACAAAGAGTACTGACCCATCCTCATGAATATCCGGCATGTACTGGAGGGCATGCGAGAAGAACTGGAAGCCGGGAGGACCTTCGAAGCCATTCCATTGGTTGACTGAATACATCTGGCCAAATGCTAGGATGATGAGGACTTCAGCGTAAGCTAGACATGCTTCGCGATCTCCGAGATCTGGAGGACCTTGATAGGCTTTCAACAAACGAGCCTTGAAAGTTTCTTTGGATACAAAAGCGAAGATTGTTCCAATGTACGTGTACTGAGCAGCGAAAAGATGCAATGCAAATGGTTGGGGTGGCAAGCGAAGATTGGTATGAATGGAGTGTCGCCGAGGCTTAAGCGCGGAAGGATCGTATACAGAATGCTCTCGCTCTAGATCCAGGTTACCCTCATCTGGACGGAACGTGGTGACAATATCGCGTAGTCGTAGGCCTAAGGCTAACGATGACGATATGCCAACGTACTGTCTCTTCCCGGTTGGACTGATGGATAGATCTGCTAAACCTCGTAGGAGAGGATTGGTTTCGATTTCTGGCGATGCCAAAGGCGAGCACGGATCGATCCAAGTGGCAACAGCTGGCTCGTCCCTGTGCGTCTCTTCGGCTAGCACACGCGCTTCAAGTGCTTCAAGCTCTTGCAACCGCTTCTTCGAGATGTAAACCTTGTCGGCCGAAACTTCTGGATACAAGCACTCTGCGCCAACGCGTCGACAAGTGTAGCATTGTGGACGATCTTTCGAACAAGCTGTTTTGCTACCTCGACATCTTAAACAGGCTGGCCGACGACCTGTCTCGGCCGTAGAAGAAGCACTTTTACTCCAAGACATGCTTGACCTGACATGTTCTCACCCTGCTTACGCTCGCAGGTCGAGTATATTAGCTCTTCTCGGCGCAATCTGAACGAAGCTCCTGCGCGGCCTAGATAGCACACCGAATATCGGGCTAGCAGGCCCTAAGACAGCAGGCGGTGAGAATACGCTTATCTGTTCATGGCCGAGATATCCGGCTCCTGTGGGGCCAAGCCTTCCCCTCCTGAAATCTGCCTAACGGCTTTTAGCTGATGCCAAAACACGTTCAGCTATCTCACCGATCAAAGTATCAAAGTATCGGCAATGATGCTAACGATTCCATAGCGACAGCACTGGTGGCTGTCTTGTTCCGGCCACGAGAGCGCGCAGTAGGGCGAAATGTTGAGGATAGCTGGGAGTGGCCGTCTCTAAGTGAGACTCGGCACTCCTCATAACCAATGACAGTTCCCATGCTCTACCGATTGTGAAGACAGCATCTTCTTCTCATCATTCTCTGCATTCACAATTCGTTCACTATACCCTCTGTCACAAACTACCTAGTATCAGACGAACTACCGTGCTTCGATCTCTAGTACAACTACAAAACTGGAGCCGAGGCAGAGAGCAAGGGCTTGTAGTTGGCTTTGATCTCTTCTGCAGTATCTCTCTGCTATCGTGAAGAGTGCCTGGCTTACAAGTTATTAAGTTCACTCTGCAAGTCAAAGCTGTAACAGCAGCTCTCATCTTTAGACACAGCTTAACTTTAAGTACACAACCAACAAACGATGCAATCTCTCAGGCTCCGAATCTCCATCGATCGAGGCGGCACTTTTACAGACGTTCATGCCTCCCTTCCTGGCCGTGACGATATCATCCTCAAGCTTCTGTCTGTAGACCCGTCCAACTACGCAGATGCACCTACAGAGGGTATCAGGCGTGTTTTGGAGCTTGCCACCGGACACGCTCATCCTCGAGGCGAGCTTCTCGACCTACACCATGTGGAAGCAATCAGAATGGGCACCACCGTTGGTACCAATGCATTACTGGAACGCAAAGGGGCCAGGTCTGCTTTGCTCATCACCAAGGGCTTCAAGGACTTACTCCTGATCGGAACACAATCACGACCGAGGATATTTGACTTATCGGCTGCAAGACCTGATGTCCTGTTTGAGCGCGTTATTGAAGTCGACGAGAGAGTGACTATGGAGGACTTTACCGAGAACCCCGATCAGGCGCCTATTTTACGAGACGGCACTGATCCAGCCTTGGTACAGAGTATTACAGGAGAGTACGTTCGTGTTTTGAAACGCCCTGACTTGTCAGCTGTTCAGGGGGAGCTCGACAGACTCTGGGCCGAAGGATTTCGCTCAATTTCTATTGTCTTTATCCATTCTTATGCCTATCCGGACCATGAGAATATGGTAGGTAACCTTGCGATTGCCATGGGCTTCTCAGTAGCTATTTCTGCTGCGCTACAACCAATGATTAAGGCCGTCTCTCGAGGCATGTCTGCCACCGCTGATGCCTATTTAACACCAGTCGTCAAGACATACATCAACTCAATATCCGAAAACTTTCGAGGTGGACTGGGCTCACAACAGACACGGTGCGAGTTCATGCAGAGCGACGGTGGCTTAGTGGACTTCCGCAAGTTCAGTGGTCTCAAAGCTATTCTTTCAGGTCCTGCTGGAGGAGTCTGTGGCTATGCTCAGACCTCCTGGGATGAAGAAGAGCGTGTGCCTGTCATTGGCTTTGATATGGTTAGTGAACGTCAACAAGAGACGAGTCGTGATTGATATCGAGATCCACTGACTAATCATTCATGTCTAGGGTGGTACCTCCACTGATGTCAGCAGATATGCTGGAGTTTACGAGCATGTGTTCGAAACTACCACTGCAGGCATTTCAATACAGTCACCACAGCTCGACATCAAGACTGTAGCAGCTGGAGGTGGTTCAATTCTCTTCTGGCGAAATGGACTCTTTGCTGTGGGACCTGAATCAGCATCTGCACATCCGGGTCCTGCATGCTACCGAAAGGGTGGTCCATTAACTGTAACGGATGCAAACCTGTTTCTCGGCCGAATACAGCCAGACTACTTTCCCAAGATGTTCGGCCCGCATGAGAATGAGCCACTCGACCGTGATATCACTACAAAGAAGTTCCAGGAGCTTACTGCGAAGATCAATCTCGAACAGGCGCAGGTTGGCGCGCAACAGTTCACGCCGGAAGAAGTAGCCATGGGCTTTCTGAGCGTCGCAGATGAGGCGATGTCTCGGCCTATCAGGGCTTTGACAGAAGCACGCGGCTTTGAGACTGGTTCCCATCATCTGGCTTGTTTCGGCGGAGCAGGAGGTCAACACGCCTGCAGTGTAGCTACGGTACTCGATATATCAAGAGTAATCATCCATAGATACTCCTCGATCCTATCGGCCTTCGGCATGTCGCTTGCAGATGTTGTGCACGAGGTTCAAGTACCAGCCGCAGTGGAGTTCAATGTTATTACCCAGGAGGAAATCTTCAACAAGCTTAAGACCTTGACGAATGAAGCGTTTGCAGAGCTCCAAGGTCAAGGATTCGAATCTGAGCACATCAGTCATGAGGAATACCTTAACATGCGATACGCTGGCTCTAGTAGCGCCCTGATGATTCTCGGCGGTACTGATCGTGACTTTGTCAATGAGTTTGAGAAGAGACATAAACGCGAGTTTGGTTTTTCATACGACAGCAAAGCCATTATCGTTGACGACATTCGAGTAAGAGCAACTGGATCGTCGAACACTAAGAAGGAGCAGAGCCCATTAGCTCAGCTGAGTGAAGCACGAACAATGATTGTCGGTCAACCGCAACCGCATCAGATGTCCCAAGTCTACTTCGCACAAGATGGCTACACTCCAACCCCGATCTTTCAGCTTCAAACATTAGCGACTGGCACAGTCATAAAAGGCCCCGCGATCGTGATCGATCAGACACAAACTATTGTGGTTGCGCCTACTGCCGTGGCTAACATCCTCGCCTCGTGTGTCATCATCGATCTTGCAGACAAGACCACGAAACCTCGCAACGCACTCTCTACCACCCAGCACGTTGAAGAAGTCGAAAGTCTGACCAGTAGCGACAAAGATACGTCGACACCGTCACCAACACTCTCAGCTATCTCAAGTCAGTCGTCTATTGAGGATGTCTCAGTCAAGATCATGGGCAAGCAGCATAACATACAGTCCACCACCTTAAGCTCCGAACAGTCAACATCCACCCCGACTCCTTCTCCTTCCACACTAGATACGGAGATCAGTCCTATTAGACTATCGATCTTTGGGCACCAGTTCATGTCTGTCGCCGAGCAGGTAGGACATACGCCCATGTATAATATGATCTCAACTGACTCGAAGCAGATGGGACGAACTCTTCAGAAAACTGCAGTTTCGACGAATATCAAGGAACGCCTTGACTTCTCGTGCGCCCTCTTCTCGCCTGATGGTGGTCTTGTTGCAAACGCACCGTATGTTGGATACACAAGCACGTGGACGTCACTAATCTTGACACAGTCACGTCCCCGTGCATCTCGGTAGTATGCAGTTTGCTGTTCAATACCAGCACAAACATTGGAAAGGAAGACTACAGGACGGAGACGTCCTCGTGAGCAACCACCCCTCTTGTGGAGGTAAGTGACATTTACCAGAGCCACAGATCTACCAGACCTGACCAAGAAAGGCACACATCTTCCAGATATCACCGTCATTACTCCGGTCTTCGATAACGAGGAGATAGTCTTCTACGTTGCTTCTCGTGGCCACCATGCTGATATTGGTGGGACTCTCCCAGGCTCTATGCCTCCGACATCGACAGAACTGTGGCAAGAAGGTGCTGCTATCGAGTCGGAGAAGCTAGTCTGCGAGGGTCGTTTCAACGAGGAGGTTATGAGGAAGCACCTACTCGAGGACCCAGCTCAGTACGAAGGTTGTTCTGGTACACGCTGCCTTGCTGATAATATTTCCGATCTTAAAGCTCAAGTTGCTGCAAATGTCAAGGGCATCAACCTCATCAAAGCAATGATCGCTGACCACGGCCTCCGCACTGTACACAAGTACATGTATGCCATTCAGAAGACTGCAGAAGTTGCAGTGCGTGAGTTGCTGAAGGAGACCTACACCAAGTTTGGTGGCAAGCCACTCGAAGCAGTCGACTACATGGACGACGGGACTCCTATCGCCCTGAAGATCACCATTTCACCGGACGGAACAGCCATATTCGACTTCACAGGTAGCGGACCAGAAGTGTATGGAAACACTAACGCACCAAAGGCTATCACAAACTCTGCAATCATCTACTGTCTTCGAGCTCTCATTTCCTCGGACATTCCGCTTAACCAAGGCTGCCTCAATCCCATAACCATCGTCGTTCCCGATGGCACCATCCTCAGTCCTAGCCGTGGTGCCGGCGTCGTCGGCGGTAACGTTCTTACCTCCCAGCGACTCACAGACGTCGTTCTCCTCGCCTTTCGCGCATGTGCTGCAAGCCAAGGTTGCTGCAACAATCTCACGTTCGGCACGGGCGGCCAGAACGATAAAGGTGAACATGTTCCTGGTTTCGGATACTACGAAACCATTGCTGGTGGCTCAGGTGCAGGGCCTTCGTGGAAAGGTGAGAGTGGCGTACATACTCACATGACTAATACGCGCATCACGGATCCCGAAGTCTTCGAGAAGCGTTACCCAGCGCTAATCCGCCAGTTTGGGTTGCGTCATGGCTCTGGCGGTGAGGGATTGCACGCCGGTGGAGATGGAGTGGTACGGGACATTGAGTTCAGAGTGCCTGTGCAGTGCTCAATCCTGTCTGAGAGGAGGGGTCGAAGACCGTACGGGTTGGAGGGAGGAGGTGATGGCGCTTCCGGATTGAACTTGGTGGTGAAGAAGGATGAGAAGACAGGGACGGGAAGAGTGGTCAATTTGGGTTCGAAAGGGACGATGAAATTGGGCAAGGGTGACCGGATTATCATTCATACACCTGGAGGTGGTGCTTGGGGGAAGGCGGTATGAAGCTTCATACATATAAGTGCAATCAGCTATTTCTGGCAACACACTTCTCGGGCATCTAGAACAAAGTTGCCCTATGCCAGCTCGGCCTCTGCTTCGTGATCATCTCCATCTCCATCTTTATCAACAACTCATGGCAACCCGACAAGCACTGCAGCGACATAGGAGCACCTACGTTCCGTATCTTCGACATCTCACGTAGTGGCTGCTACTATCTTTCATCGAACTCGACGATATAGCAGGCTCGATAGCGCACCTGCACGAGACATCGGGCCAAGTTGACGCCGAATGCCATTTTGCATTATCTTCGGCGGTGGGATTGGCGAAGGCATCGTGTGGATCCATACAATGCCTTCACCATGACCATACATAGGTCTGTCGTAGACCATGAAGGTCGCGGAGCGAAGGTAACGTGACGAGCCCCAGCAATCCTCCCACGCCCTCCAAGGCCTTGTCTTGTAGTAGGTCAGGATGCCGCGACTCAGACGACTTGGGGCAGGGAGGTCGACGAGCTCAAGGATCCCGTCAGGCCCCTCCTCTCCCCTTAATATCCCCTATACTGCTCGAAGGCCACGTTCCATCGCTCGTCTTCTTGACTTGTGACAGCCGCGATGCTGCCAGCTCTTCCTGGTCGTCTCACTTAGAGCAGTAACAAGCGCTCGACAAACTTGATCCTCCACCACAACCATTCCCAACAATCCTTCATTACCATGAGGACTTCCTTCGGAGTCTTCTTATTATATTCAGCATCCAATGCCAACCTCTGCGCTTCGAGAATCTCAAGTTGCCACTTTAGCGCTGTACGCAGTATAGCTCGGCCGTCCCGACATGAACCAGCTAGTGAGCACACCGCATCGAATTCAGGTAGATGACGAAGCTTGTCCCATCGTTTCGAGTCCTCCGGGAACCGTCCCTTTAGTGCTGCAAAATATTCTCGGTAGCTTGACACTCTCCTACACGCTAGCTCTTGTGCTGCTTTCAAGTCCGCTCCGGTAGTCAGATTGTGTTGCGGTAGGGCGTAGAAGAAAATAAGCTCTTTGACCTCGACGGGGAGAGCTGAAAATGGTGAATCATTGGAAGACATTGGGAGGACAAATATTTTGTTAGGACTTCGTTTAGGTTCTTGCTAGCATTGAGTAAGCGGGTGTTGTAACTGTTATCTTGTGGTGAATAACAAGCAGGATGAAGAAGAAAAATGTAGTTCGAATAATAGCAGGCATTGTTCAAATTCTCGTAAACGCTAAATACATAACTTGGGTAGGGACACCGTCATCTTTCACTACCGGTGCCGTCCCCGTGGCAGGCGCAAGTTCATAAGTTCATACTTCCTTTGTTGTCAACTCAATTCTATGCCCGCTCTTTCCTCGAGGAGGAAGCACTACCTCGACTCTTAGGGTCCGAAGTAATATCACCTCACTTATCCTTGTACATCAAACAACTCGATGATCCAGCCAATCTGTATACACCTTCTGAATAGGCAGAATCCTGTAACCAGTTGGTGCCATATGCGCGGTGAGGTACGCACCTAGTGTCTTTAGCTTTGACTTTTTCAGCTCTCAACGTTGCACGTAGCACTAATTCGCAGGAAATAAGCCCTACAAATTCGAGAACAGGCAGCGGCAAGGCTTCGGGTACCATAAAGGCTTGTCTCGACTAGCATCGCAGCTGCGGCCTTTTGTCTCGTAAGGTGCGATTAGTATTCAGATCCTCCCAGAGTAGTACGGAGCGGGCAATGAATTCCGATCCGCACTCATATATCTAGCTGGCCCTTCCTGGCACCTCAAAAGAATAGTGACTACTGCTCATTCTATTCGTCTCACTTACGATGGGTCTGCTTACTGTAGAAAGATCCAGACTCTCGGCTGAAGGTGGTGTGACCGAATCCTTCGAGCAACTTCATATGCAGTAGTGTCTTTTTTAAATGCAGCCACAAGGAAGGATCTTCCGGATTTGGCCGAAGACAACACACGACAACGCTACTACAATACGTCTTGTCTGCTAGCTGTATCTTACCACCAATCCTACTACTATTATCATAGTACAAACTTTGTACTTGCAGCTTTCAGTCTGGTGATTCTGCATGATAAGCTTACAAAAATCATGCGATCAGGAATTTATAATAAACATGCAGACTGGATACACATCGAGTGATGATTGGCTCAGATTGGTGAAGGGTACGATCAGCTGACTGGAAAATGCACCAGGGCGCGGATGCAGAGTAATTGCCGTCTGACGACTATACCCAGATACATACCACATCCACCTCTATACCTAGACGCTTGGCTTCAGCTCCTTCCCCCGCTATCGACTTTCCTACCTTCCTAGCTTTCCTCCGTCCTTCGGCTCCTTATATCACGGTTGCGACGACGACCATCACCAAGACCGCGTCCTCGACATTAACAGCCTCGTGAATGTTAATGCATGCCTTTCCCGCCACAAGTTATTGACGTTGCATAGCACGACCGTCGCTACTTCCTACATCACAACCATTGTCGAAACCGACATCGTAACCACGACTGACGCAACAGTTTTCCCGACCAGCACCTTGACTTCCATTTCCGGGACAACGACGACTACAAAATACGCCCAGCGGGACCTGAAAATAGAGAGAGGTAATACGAAAGAGCTCGTTTGGTCTAGTATTATAGCTCAAGCATCTTCTTTCGTGGGAGCGGTCTGTTCGTGTCTAGAGACACAGGTCACTTTCTCGACTACGACGACTCCAGTAAGGACTGCAAACGTTACCGCAACTTCCACCACCATAGTAAAACCAAAGACTACGCTGTAAGCTCAAATGACATTTTTAGTCCCATTACACTGTGACTAACTTCGTGTAGTTTGATTACATCCACTAGCACGATTCCTAGCACCACTGTGGCTACTGTGGAAGCTACCGCTACGTCAGCGACGACAACCACAACTATTGTACCCGCTGCAACCCAAACTATTTCTAGGTCAGTCTCTGTTCGAAAGTGTTACCCTAAGCTATATTGCAGACATCTCGTCGCTTAGCTCACCGTAGCCCATTACTAACACGCTTTATAGTGACAGACCTTATTGCAATAGTCCAAATGGGGATATCTTTTATGGCGATGGTGGTTGTTCCTCTAACTGCTTCTGCCTCACATCTACTGAGGATCCGACTCAAGGATTTTGCGCTTCCACCACTCATTGCGGCCAACAATGCACAGCGAGTTCAGACTGTCCAGCCGGCTACTTTTGCACTACTCTTCCTGGCTTCCCCTGTTGCGTGCAGTATAGCGATTGCACTTCGACTTACACCCCATCGCGAATGTTACTCGTCAGAGACGCCTTCGGTCTCGGCTGGGTTGCTCACAAACGTGTGGGCAGGATGCAGTTGGATACGAAGAATGTCGAGGAGCGCAGTGGCAGGCTGCTCCCTCCAGAATCGCCATGACATGGTTAGCTCCGGGCATCAGACGAGACCGAGAATGGACAACATGTCATTGATGAAACAACTATCGACGATTCAACGGTGTAGTAATGTATAGTATGCTGCCCGGTATTACAGCGCCTGGCACCAAGCAATATATCAACCATTTCAGCGACAACAGGAAGCGATAAAAATGTTCATTGCAAGGTCGTCTATCTATCTAAAGTCTATATAGTCATGATCAAAGTCATCCCATCCAATTCCATTCCATCCATTTCCATCCAGCCGATCCTGCCATGCATCTAATGATACGCCTTCACCGAGTCACCCTTGACATTCAACTTCGCAGTCCACATACTCCTCGAGCCATCCGGATTCGTCGCGTGGAAGGCAACATGCCTAGCATTATGCGTCGCATCAGCACCACCCGGCGCAACAAGGCCATCACTTCCACTCTCCCACAGCGGCTGTGCACCTCTAACATACGGTCCCGTAACCTTGTCTGCAAGCGCATATTTCGTGTTATATGTCGGATCGGTGTAACATCCACTCGAGAACAAGAGCATGTATTTCCCATTCGACGCCCTGGATAAGCTGGGCGCCTCAACCAGCGGTCCATCCTGCGCATTGTTGGTGAGGATCTGTATTGGTTCGCCGACGGGTGTAATGCCGTCTCCTTTCATTTTCTGGAGCATGATGGGGGTGGGGACGATGGGCGCGTTGCCGTTGTTGCAGGACCCGCCGGAGCCGATGCTATTGCCGTCGACTTTGTAGACCATGTACCGCGTTCCGTCGTTGTCGCGGAAGTGGGCGGCGTCAATTGCTCCTCCAATTGACTGTGGACAAACGGCGGGAGTGGGTTGGGCGGTATATGGACCGGTGATTGTGTTGGAGGTGGCGATACCGACGCAGTGATGGCTTGGATTTGAGGCTATTGAGCCGCTGTAGTAGAGAACGAATTGGCCTTTGTTCTGAGAATTGTATTAGTAAGTGTGTTTTCTTCAAAGTTGGGCGCGAGTGAATTACGTTTTTGAACACGTCGGGTGCCCAAATGTTTGAATAGGGCTCTGCTACCCATGCACCAGGCGTGGGTAGAGCATCGAGACCTTGTTGCAATGTCCAAGTCTTGAAATCTGGCGACGTGGCCACCTGGGTATTGATTCCATGAGAAGTTGTACTGAACGCCCACCAGCTCTTTCCATCGGACCAGATCGATGGGTCGGGGAAGTCGACTGTGAGCGCTTGCTTGATATTCCAATTTTTCCTGTTCAGTTGAAGTGGGAGAGAGCTCGAATCATTTGCGGAGATAGTTGTTGATTGGTTCCATTGACGGCGCTCTATAGGACCTGCCTGTGCACCGATCAAGAGGAAGGAAAGCGAGAGGATGGAAGAGAAGAACATGCTAGCTTCGAGAAGTGTTACTTCGATATTGGTCACACAGATTGTTGTAAAGGAATGAATGAATATGAATGAGAAGGCTGTTCAAGGCTATGTAACGAAAGATAGCACAACGAGGACGTATCAACAAGCACTTAAAAGCAGCAGAACATGGCATCGCGCATCGTTATATGCCTGTGAAGGCAAATGAGCCTATGCCGCGCATCAACATTTAACAAGATTCGTGTAAGCAGAAGACATGGCAACGCATGCCCAGGGGTCGATCTCTTATTCTCCGCAAGCTGAGAAAATCGCCAACCAAATCACGGTATCACATCTTTATCATGCAGCATATTTGTCCCGGACATTGGTGCGCCTGTTTCATGTCTGAAACCTGGACTGTCTCTTGACGCGTATTTGCGTTTTGGCTTTTGACGACAAACGAAGTGCAAGCCACTGACCTTGTCGTCGCCTCGTGCATCTCCACTAAGGCGCTACAAGAGTCACAACACCTTCATGTCACGTATACGAGATGAGGCAAAACAATCAATGACATGAAGTCTCCGACGAGATGGAGGTGGGTCCGGGTTGACGCTTGGGCTTTGGAGGCTCTGCGGGACGAGTGTATCAATTCACGTGACAAAACATGCGCGACGTCGATCGCTTGTGCCATTGGTGTGGACAGAACATGCATGACTGCTTCATCAACAGCTCAACATGCTCGACTACACCTCGCCATCTCCTCTTTAATCGTGAGAAGCACAATACAAAGTGACTTCATGCTTGGTGGCGATGCAAGCACGAGAACGGCGACGTGGAACCCATATTCAAAAGTGGAGGAAGATCTGAAACATGTCTGAGACAGATGCCAGCTCCACCCTTCTGGTGACCGATGAGGTCGACCAGACAGGCGCACACATTCCGGAACCAGGAATGTTGACGGAAGAGCCCGAAAATGTGCCAGCAGAAGAACCAGTAGCCCTGTCCAGCACCGATGGACTACAAGAATCAAAATCGTCGCCTGGTAATTATGCAGTTATGAACGCGACTGGAACTGTAAGAATCACACCTCGACCACAATTAAGACGAGAAGGCTCGACGCCAGCCCCACCACCACAATCTCGATCCACTGCAGAAGAAGATGGGCCAGCAGATTCGCTTTCGCTTGCTCAACTCAAAAAGCTTGTTAATGAGATGCCAAAGATTGAACCTGCGGCGTACGCGTTCAAGTATGAAGACATGGCTTGCATGGAGGAAGAGATAGACGATCTATTTGGCTATAGCGAGGACGAACGAGCATGGTTATTGAGATGTCAAGCAATCTTTGCGCAACGATGGCAAGACTTCATTAGACACGAATATGATACAGATGGTCTTGCATATGAGACTGGCGAGATTGATTGGCGTGCTTCAGATGAATCTGATAGAGTTGATTTTCTGAAAGACATTGCTGATAATCTGTTCACGTCAGAGAGCGTAGTTGATCTGGAGTGTTTGGAGTGCTTCATCTATGTAGCACTTGGCTGCTGGAATGAGACAGCTGGTCAGGAGGAGAGTAATACATCGAGCGACCACAACCAACAAGAAAGGACAAACAAGGAGGACGATGTAGTAGGCGAGCAGAACAAGTACATCGATGCACAGACACAAATTCAGTGCATAAAAGAGAACGTGCATCTTATTGTGGATACTGTAGGCACGAACCGAATCTTGAAGGCTCTCATCTCTAGCTACAACCGAAAGCCACGTCAGGAGGATGTGACTGAATTGGACGAGGAGCCAGCATCACAAGATTATCTCAATGAAACGAAAGAGGCACTCCGAGCATGCTTGACATTG